>Ga0256404_1003443_pt1 | contig 32161 bp, 29 predicted proteins | sample RumenRJG_01DNA_FD_185990 | JGI IMG/M metagenome (GOLD analysis project Ga0256404, IMG submission 185990) | Bovine rumen microbial communities from Lethbridge, Alberta, Canada - RJG_01 | ecosystem: Host-associated > Mammals > Digestive system > Stomach > Rumen | place: Canada: Alberta | collected...
GTTGTATAATAAGTCCATCGCATGACGCCTCGCTTTGAGCTATTGGTTGTGAACAGACTTATTGTACTTCAAAGGCGCGTCATGCGTTATTTTATTTTTCAGGGCTTAAAAGTTGTAAACTGCTGTTTTCTCTATACCGCGCAAGAAACGCAGAAGCGTCACGCCTCGCGGAACTGGTCGACGATCGTCGCGCAGGCCGCGTCGCCGGTGATGTTGACCGCCGTGCGCAGCATGTCGAAGATACGGTCGACGCCGAAGAGGATCGGCAACGCGTCGATCGGGATGCCGGCCGAGACGAGGACGGCGACGACGAGGAGCGTCGGGCCTGGCACGCCGGCCTGGCCGACGGCGCCGAGCGTGCTCGTGATGATGATGGCGATGTACTGCGGCATTGAAAGATCCATGCCGTACATCTGCGCGATGAACGTCGCGGCCATCGCGTAGTACGCTGCGTTGCCGTTCATGTTGATCGTCGCACCGAGCGGCAGCGCGAACGACGTCGTCTCGGCCGAGACGCCGAGCTCCGTGCGCGCCGTCTGCATGTTGAGCGGCAGCGTCGCCATCGACGAAGCCGTCGAGAACGCGAAGACCTGGACTTTCCACATGGCCTTGAAGAATTTCACATACGTCGTGCACTTCGAGAACAGCGCGACCGTGCCGCCGATCATGCCGTACGTGACGACGGCGAGCACGATGATGTAGAGCACGATGAGGTAACCGATCTTCGCGAGCACCGTGTAGCCAAACGTGCCCGTCGCATCTGCCATGAGGCAGAAGACGCCAATCGGTGCGACATACATGATGGCCGTCATGACTTTGATGAAGAGTTCCGTGAGGTAGTTGAAGAACTTCAGCACGAATTCTTTTTTCTCGTCTTCGAGGAACGTCGCGGCAAAACCCATGAACATCGCGAAGACGATGATCTGCAGGATGTTGCCGTCGACGAGCGCCTTGAAAGGGTTCGCCGGCACGAAGCCCGTGACCGTCTCCCAGAAGCCCGGGATCTGCGTGCTCTCCTCCATGTGGTCGACGTGGATGGCCGCACTCTCGAGCGTTGCCATGTCGATGCCGGCGCCAGGCTGGAAGATCGTGCTCATCGCGAGGCCGAGCGCGACGGCGACCGCCGTCGTGATGCCGTAGTAGACAAACGTCAAGAGGCCGATCTTACCCGCGCTCTTCGACTTGCCGAGCGCAGCCGCGCCGCCGATCAGCGAGAACAGCACGAGCGGCACAACGACCATCTTGATGAGCTGCATAAAGAGGTTGCCCATCGGCGCGAACATATGCGCCGGCTTGCCCATGACGAGACCTACGACCGCGCCCGCGACCGTCGCGACGATGATCCAGAGGCCGAGCCTATCCAGGCTCATGCCGGATTTCTTCGTCTCTCCCATAATACATCCATTTCCCCTTTCATTGTCAACAATGAAAAATAGCTGCGTCAAAGCAACAAAAACGCCGCGCCATGCACCGTACACAAAATACACGGAACATGCGCGGCCTCATTGCCTTTGACAAATTCTAAGGAAAAGTGTAGCACAAAGTGCACAAATTGTCTATTAAAGGCGGACAAAAAATGAACGACTGTTACGGGGATTGACGGCCTATGAATGCAAAACTAGGAAACGTCGATGCCGCCGGGGCGCAATCGCGTGCGGCAAAGGAACGCGAGTGCAGGCACGTCTGCGCGGATGCACGCGACCGCCCGCTCCACCGCCGGTTCCGGCAGCTCCGGCGGAAACAGCGCGCCGAGCACCGTGCCGCTATGCGCGGCGCAAACGCCGAGCGCGCCTGCGCGTTTCGCAGCGTCGACGAACGGCAGGAACTGTGGCTTCGGCAGGACGTCATCCTGCCATGCCGCGCTCTGCGTCGCCGCGCGTGCGACGGCGACTGCATCCTGCTGAAGGAGTGGAAACACGTCGCACCACGGGCGCTCTGCTATAGCGCGGCGCCGCCCGTCCGCCAGCGACGACCGCGACCGATGCAACGCCACCGTATCGACCGTGCCGCCCGTATCGAACACAGCGATGGCGAAACGCGGCATGGCGGGATACGCTTCGAGGATCGTCCCCGTCACCTGGTTCATGCGCACGACGCTCGGAAAGAACACGCCGTCCGTCGGTTCGATGCGCACGGCAATCGCGAGGATTTCCTGCGGCGTCAGCGCCCGGCCGAACGCAAGCCCCGTCGCTGCTGCGACGGCCGCGATATCCGCGCTCGATGACGCCATGCCCTTGCCGTGCGGCAGCTCGCTCGTGAGCTCCATGCCCCAAGGAAACGACTCTTTCCCAAAAAACTCCAACGTCAACTCCAGCGCCCTGAGCGACTTCCGTCCGAGCCCGTGCAAGCCCTCGATGCGATCCGACACCCGCACCGTCGTATACATCTCAATCGGACACGTCACAAGAAACGGCTCGCCGTCCATCCACCCCTGCACAAGCTCGCCGCACGATCCCGGCACGCGCACGGTCATATCCATCCGTTTCCCCTCACTTCCGCGTCATATGCTTTTCAGTATATCACAGCGCCGCTCGTCAAGGAACCAAAACCGCTAGTCGGGCGCAGGCACGCACCGCACAAAAAAAGAACCGCCGGCAGACGGCTGGCGGCAAAAACAGCGCGCATGCACGGTTGAAACCTGAAGATCCCCCTTCAGGAAAAGGAAACACATGCGGCTGAGGCGGTTCCTCTCCACGAGTCCCCGCCTATGGCAGCGCTTTTCGGAAGCGCTGCTTTTATTTTGCGGCGGCAAATGCTTTGCCGCACGCTTCTTGGAATTGCTGGTAGGAAATCGTCGCGCCGCTGATGGCGTCGACGTCTGCGGGCTGCTGGCGTTTCACGAGCTCCTGCGCGTATGTCGCATTCGCCTGTACGGCGGTCTGCGCTTTTTTGTACGCACCGGGATTGTCGCTCGCCTTGCCATAGTCCGCGCCTTTCATCACGCCTTCCTTGTCGATGCCGAAATACGTCGCGGCCGTGATCTTGTGGTCTTGTACGGTGATGGAAAGTTTGCCATGGCCGTACTCGTCGTTCTCGCTGCTCTCGCCCGTGTACGTGCCGTCCGCGACCTGCGCGAGGTCGATGGCGGCGACCTTCGTCATTTGGGACGATGCGGAAGATGCCGGCGCGGATGTCTCGTCCGGACTGCCGCCGCAGCCTGCGAAAAGTGCCGCACAGGCGATGGCGAGCGCGAGCACGCGTTCGGGCGTATGCGAATGGCGCACTTCATGGACGTGCAACTTCTGCCAACGAACAGCATGCTGGTTTTCGTTCTTGGTCATGCCGATGGTTCCGCCTCCTTTTCCACAGGCGCTTCCTCTGCCTTTCCGCGCTCGACGAGGTGGCCGTGCTCGATGACGACACAGCGGCTCGCCTCGTTGCCGACCTCCTGCGAGTGCGTGACCATGAGGATCGTGTGCCCTTCGTCGTGCAGCTCGTGGAAGATTTTCATGACGAGATTCTGGTTCGCCTCGTCGAGGTTGCCCGTCGGCTCGTCGGCGAGGATGAGCACGGGGTAGTTGATGAGCGCGCGGGCGATGCAGACGCGCTGCTGCTCGCCGCCCGAGAGCTGGCTCGGCAGATGGTCGGCGCGGTCCCTGAGGCCGACGCGCGCGAGCGCCTCGAGCGCCTCTTCCTTGTCCGGGAGGCTGTGGTAGTATTGCGCGGCCATGATGTTTTCGACGGCCGTGAGGTACGGGATGAGGTGGAACTGCTGGAAGACCATGCCGATCTTTTCACGACGGAGCTGCGTGAGCTCGTGATCCGTGACGTGCGAGAGGTCGATGCCGTCGAGCACGGCGCGGCCGCCCGTCGCATGGTCCATGCAGCCGATGATGTTCATGAGTGTCGTCTTGCCGGAGCCCGACGGGCCCATGACGGCTACCCACTCCCCCTTTTCGACGGTGAGATTGATATGCGCGAGCGCCGTGACCTTGCCGTTGTAGGCCATCGACACGTCGCTGAGCTCCAAAAGGCTCATGGAAAAACCTCCTTATTCTCCCCGCAGGACAATGGCGGGATCGACAGCCGTCGCGATGCGCACGGGGATGAGGCTCGCGATGCCGGTCACGACGATGGAAAGCACGACGGCGAAGATGGCGATGCCCGGCGCGAACGCGATGCCGCGCGAAAAGACGTTCTGGCTGACGCTCTGCGCGAACGCGTAGCCAAGGCCGCTGCCGAGGATGCCGCCGAGCGCGCCGAGCACGCAGCCCTCGCCGAGGAACTCGATGACGATGTTCGCGTTCGATGCACCGAGCGCTTTCTTCAGGCCGATCTCGCGGCGGCGCTCCGTGACGACGGCCATCATCGTCGTCGTCACGCAGATGAGCGTGAGCACGAGGACGATGAGCGTGACGAGCAAGATGAGCACTTGCAATTTGCCGAGCACGCTGAACTCCGAGTGCGCAATCTGCTGGACTTCCTGCGGTGCGAGGCCGGCGCCGGCGTCCGTGATGGCCTGCTCGGCCGCCGCGAAGCGTTCGCCGTCCGCGACGATGCTGAGCTGCGCGACTGTCACGGCGCCCGGCACCTCCGCGAGGTCTTGGAGCGCCGCGAGGTCGACATAGGCGAACTCTTCCTCCTTGCCGCCCGTCGTGACGATGCCTGAGACGGTGAATTGCCGCATAGCCTTGCCCTCGCCAGCACTCAGCGTGACCGTCTGTCCGATGAGCGATTCCGGCTCGCGCGCGATGCGCGCGGCAACGGACGCGCCGAGCAGCACATCGCGGCTGCCCGCAGCGGGATAGGCACCATTCACGAGCCAGTACGGCGCGACTTTCTGCAGCTCCGCAAAGTCCGTGCCGCCCGTCATGATTGGCATCTTGTTGACCTCCATGCGCTCGTAGAGGAACGGCGCGAGGCCGACGATGTCGTAGCCCGCGAGCGCCGTGCGCGCTTTGTCGAGCGCAACGGCATCAAATGTCTGTCCCTGCGCCGGCAGCAGAACGAGATTCGCGCCGTACGCGCGGAACTCGCGGCCGAGCTGCGCCGGCACTTCGCGGTAGACCGTGACCATGCCCGAGATGACGCCGGCGCCGACCGCAACGGCGAGCAGGGCGACGAGCATGCGCGACTTGCGCCGCAAGAGCGCCTCGATGACCATCGTGAAGAACATCTTCCAGCGGGCCGTGCGGCCGCCGTTCCGTTTTCGTGGCGGCACCATCGCCTGCGCACCCGTCTTGTATTCGCTTTCTTTCATCTGCATTTCCGCCTCCTCATCTGCCATGGAGCACGCTCGCCGGCTCGAGGGCGAGCAGCATGCGGATGGCCGGCAGGCTGCCGACGAGCAGCACGAGCGACATGAGCACGGCGACGAGCGGCAGCACGGCGAGGTTCACTGCGATGCTCGCGCCGAAGACCGTCTCGCCGATGACGCGTGCGAGCACGAGGCCGCCGCCCCAGCCGACAACGCCGCCGACGAGGCCGGCGGCGAAAATCTCCGCAAGCACCATGAGGATGACGGAGACGTTCGTCGCGCCGAGCGCTTTCATGAGGCCGAACTCGCGGCTGCGCTCCATGATGTTCGCGCTGACGAGGTTCGAGACTCCGAGCGCAGCCGACAGAAGCGACAGCACCGTGATGAGCAGCATGAGGAGCTCCGTCTTCGCGAGGATCTTGCCCTCGGACTCCGCGATCTGGCGCACAGGCTGCGCCGCCGCTCCGGGGATGGCCTCCTCGATCTGGAACGCGATGGAGCTGACGTAGGCCGTGCAGTACCAGATTTCGCGTTCTTTCTGCGACAGGCGGTCAGGATTCGCCGCCGCCTTGCGCGCGAGGTCGTTCTCCGGCGTCGTGACAGCCGAGACCTCGATCTTCTCCACTTTGCCCGGCAGGCCGTCGAGCGCCTGCACGAAACCGAGGCGCGCAATCATGAGCTCGTCCGTCTCGCCGCCGGCCGTCACGATGCCCGTGACGTGCAGGCGCCCCTTTGTACCGTCCGGCCGCGTGTAATCGAGCGTATCGCCCGCCGCCACGCCGAGCGCAGCCGCGAGCTTTGTGCCGACGAGCACATCCTCGTCTTCATGCACGGTCGCGTCGGACGCTGCGATGCCAGCATCCGTGACTTCGCCGGCCGCATCGCCATCCGCCGGCCACGTGCCATCGATCTGCCACCACGATTTCAGTTCCTGCGCTCCCGTCGTAAAGGAGTCGCCCGTCGGCAGCATCATCGTATGCGAGAACCACGTGCCGAGCACAGGGACGGTCTCTCCGCTCGCGAGCGTCACGCGGCCCGTGAGCTCCGGCGCGAATGCAACGATGTTGTTCGTCCAGAAAATCGTCTTGATCTTTCCGAGGTCGCTTTCCTCCATGAGGCCGGCACCACTCGCGGGCGCTTGCTCGATGCCGTAGACATCCTGCAAGACCGAGGCGTTCTTCGACGTGACCGTGATGTTCGCGCCGTAGGCTTTGAGTTCCTGGTTCACCTTGTCGCCGACGTCAAACATCACGTCGAGCATGGCGGATGCAAGCGCCACGCCGAGCGCCACCGTGAGGGCGATGAGCGCGAAGCGGCCGCGCTGGCGCAGCAGCGCGCCGCGTACCATTTGCCAAAACAAACAAATCCCTCCTCAGCGGAACACATCGCGCTTCGCTTCGAGCGCGGCCTGCGGGATCTTCAGCTTGCCGTCCGCCACCTCATGCTCGATGGGGATCGGGTTGCAGCCGCCCTTCATGCCGATCGTCGCTTTGTTCATCATGACGTCGCACAGGCGGCAGATGACCTGCCCGTCCTTTTCGTAATATCCCGTCGGACCGCAGATGTCGCAGGCGTCGAGGCCGACGCCGTACATGCTGCCACCTTTCAGGATGACGATGTAGCGCACCATCTCGCCACCGGACGCCTGATAGACGAAGCGGTGCAGATGGCCGTCCTGCACAGCCGAGAGCGGCACATCGACGGAGCCGTCGACTGCCGTGACGGGTACCGCCGGTACGAGTTCCGCTTTTTTGTACGCATAACTCTTGCCGAAGCTCGACATGGCCACCATGCAGACGAGGAACACGAGCATCGCCGTGCCCCAACGCCGCTTGTGCAGCACGGAGACGAGCATCTTGCGGTACATCGCCGGGTTCATGCCGTCCGGGCGCGCCGGCCGCTTCTGCGAAAACAGCGCGACGGGCACGAACAGCAGCGCGAGGAAGATGACGAAAATGAGCATGGAAATGTGGTCGATGAGTGGCCCCATGACGGCGAGCAGACCCGCACTCGCGAGCAACTGCCGCGCCATGAGCACTTGGATGAAGAACACCGCCTGCTGCAACAGCATGGCGACGGCCTGCACAGCGAACACGACGATGAGGCGCCGGTCTTGGAGCGCGGACGCCGCGCGGTAGGCGATGTACGAGCTCAGCGCCGCGAACAGCGCGCCGCAGGCGAAACCGCCGAGTTTCGCATACAGCGCGGCGCTGTGATAATCGCCGGCCGCGCCGATGACCGAGCCGACGGGGATGAGCCAGATCTCCATGCCGTGATAGAAAAACAGCAGCAGGCCCATGGCGCACGCCGAAATCTTCAGCGCACGGGAAACCGGCGCGCCCTCGCGCTGGCCGGTGCCGCGCAGCAGCAATACGACGAGCACGGCCTCGGCGATCATGGCGAGGAAGATCGCGCCGCCCTCCGCGACTTCGCGGCTCACGGCGTTGCGCGTGCCGACGCGCGCCACGACGATGAGGACGGACAGCCAAAAGCCCCATTTCAGCGCCGTGTGGAAGCGTGCGCGGTACACCGCCTGCGGCAGGCGCTGCAAGATGGCGTACAGCACGCCGAGCGGCACGCAGAGCGTCACGACCTGCTCCATGGCCGGAATGAATTGTTGCAAAAATGCTTGGAGCATGTTCTCTCCTCTCTATGCGTTTTCCGACAAAAAAGGGAACGCGGCGAAAGTGCCCCGTTCCCCCGATGCCACGCGATTACCAGCGGCGAGGCACGTAGTTGAAGACCCAGTCCATCTGCACCGGCTCTTCCCAGAAGCGGCCTGGCACGCCCGTCTCTTCATCGACATGCAGGCCGTAGTTCATGCGGTACGGGCTATCGATGGAGAAGTGCATATCATACGTGCCGGCGCCGAGCAGCTTGACATTCGCGCCGTAATGCGGGCCGTCGTCCGCGCTCATCGGCATGAAGACGCCTTCGACACTCTCGCCCGTCTCACGCTTCGTGAATTTGTAATGCACCGTGAGATACGGAATCCACTCGCCGACGCCGAAACCCGTCTCATTGCCTTCCGTCGCGTGGATGTCCGTCTCGATGTGGATGTCTGCCGCATCTGGGCTGAGCATCATGCCTTCCGGCACCATCTGGATCGGCTGGAAGTAGACGAGCGCGACCTTGAAGTGGTTCGCTTCGCTCTCCTGCTCGTCACCGATCGGGTACTCCGTGAAGCCGGCGGCGGAGGCCGTCGCTGCCTGGAACGTGAACGCGGACGCTGCAAGCGCGCAAACCGCGAACGCTTTCTTCCACTGGCTGTGTTTCCAATTCATCATCTGGGGGTCACTCCTTCTGCATAGTGTAAAACGGTTTGGGATATGAAAACTGGAGGTTGTATGAGAGCGCCAAAACCCAAAGCGCTCCTGCAAATCCGTCCCGCGAGGGAAAAGACGGGACGGCGGTTGCCAAAATCATGCCGCGTCTGCGGCGGTATGCTCGCGCTGATAGAAGCGCCAGACCATGATGGCGCCGGCCGCGAGCAAAACGAGTTGGATGCCGAGCGTTTCCATCGTCGGATAGACGCCGATGAGGTCGATCGTCGGGACCGGCACGGACTCGATGCGCGTGATGCCGATGACGCCGCCCTCCTGCAGTTCCTCGACGCCGCTGCCTGCGAAGCTCACGGCCAAGAGGTACATGAGGACGCTCGTGAAGACGAAGAATGGCCGCAGCGGGATGCGGAACACGCCGCGCTGGATGGCGAAGAAGATGGCCGCGAGCGCGACGCAGCCCGCGCCGAAGCCCGCCCAGATCATCTCGACATCGGCCGCCGCATTGTTGAACAGCGCCTGATAGAACAGGATGACTTCCGCGCCCTCGCGGTAAACGGCGAGGAACGCGGCCGCGCCGAGCGCGCGCGCCGTGCCCGTCGTGACGGATTTCTCGACGAGGCCGTTGATGTAGTTTTTCCACGCTTCTCCGTTCGCTTTCGCGCCGAGCCAAGCGCTCGTGAGGAGCAGGACGACGACGGCGAACAGCGCCGTGCCGCCCTCGAGAACTTCGCGGCTCATGCCGCCGGCCGTCGAGTCGAGCACTGTGACGAAGAGGTACGCCGTCACGAAGCTCGCGATGATGGCAGCGATGGAAAAGTTGTATACGGTGCCGAGGTACTGCCGGTTGCCGGAGCGCCCGAGGTAAGCGATGATGGCGACGAGCACGAGGATGGCCTCGATGCCCTCGCGCAGCAGGATGAGGAACGCCGACAGGAATGCGGCCCAGCCCGTCGTGCCGTGCGCATTTTGGAGATCCTTGACGTTGTCATGGACCATCTGCTTGAGCTTTTCGCCCTCCTGCTGCACCGTCTCCAGCGGCTCGCCGTTCTTCATGGCTTTCTTGACCTTGTAGAACTGGTACTCCGTGAGGTTCGTTTCCTTCGCCGACACCGACGTGCGCATGACGTTCTCGAGGCCGTCTTTTTCGTAGATGCCGTAGTAGGCCGTGTTCACCATGTCGCGCGCGCCTTCGGTATCGCCTGATGCATAAATCGCAACTGCCTGATCGACCGTCTCATCGATATGGTTCGCGACTTCTTCCCACTTCGGCGCAGCCTCGGCAAAGGAGGAGAAAAGGAACGTGGAGAGTATAAACACGAGAAAAAGAATCTTTCTCAATATAGAAGGACAGAATCGCCCCTGAAAAAACATTGCTGTCAAGATGAAACCACCTTCTTCGCTCATGGTTGCTGTTGTGCTGCCTGCGCGGCCGCGAGCGTCTTGTTCGTGCGGATGCGCTTGTTCTCGTCATCGTCGAACGGATGCGCGCCGCTGCCGTCAAAGGGGAATTTCAGGAGGCGCATCGTCTTCATCGGATGCCCCTCCGTGTCGAGCGCCGACTCGAACGTGAAGCGGCGCACGGCGTTGATGACGATCTGGTCGACGAAACGGCGGCCGGAGCTCTGCGTCATGCGATAGCCCGTGATGCGGCCGTTCGCGTCGAGGAAGACGAGGATGCCGATCGTGCCGTGGAAATCTGTGCCGCTCGTGTCCGGTGTATTGCCTGCGACGACGAGCGCGCCGATCTGTTGCGTCGGCGGCGCAGGCGGCAGGATTTTCCCTGCCCCGCCGCCCTGCGCGGCCGCCGCTTCCTGCGACTGGATGTCCGCGACGGCTTCCTCGAGCTCCTGCGCTTCCGTCGGCGAGAGGTCGGCGACATCTTCCGTGATGTCCGGCTCCTCCGGCATCGGCTGTACGGGCGGTGGCGGCTGCTGCGGCATGGGCTGCGGCTGCGGCGGCGTTGGTGCCTGTGGCCCCGGCGTCTCCTCTTCCGCACCGTCGCCGAGCTCGACCATCGTCATTTCGTCGACGGGGAGCGGATCGTTTGCCGCTTCGAGATACGGCATGGCGAGCGCCGCGCCGAGCACGACGAAGAAATGGACGAAGATGGCCGCGAGCACCGTCGAGCGCCAGTTGCTTTCAAACCGATACGCTCTCATGTTACTGCCCCCGCGCCGTTTCCGTTGCCATGGAGACGTGGCGCGCGCCGGCGCGCTTCATGAGGTCGAGCACGCCGACGATGCTCTCGTAACTCGCCTGCTTGTCGCCGCGCAAGACGAAGACCGTATCCTCGTCCGCAGCGATGGCGTCCTGGATTTTCTGCGCGATGCCGTCGTTCGGCACGGCGTCTTTGTCGAACAGCACGTCGCCGTGATCCGTGACCGTGATGGAGACGATGTTCGGGCGCGTCTCCATCTTTGCGGCAGCCGCCTGCGGCAGCGCCACCTGCACCGTATTCGTCTGCACCATGTAAATCGTGCTGATCATGAAGAAGACGAGCAGGAACAGCATGATGTCGATCATCGGGATGATCATGACGAGCGGTTCCTTCGTGATGTGGAAATCACGCCGCATGGGCCTCCCCGCCTTTCTCCTCGAGCGCCGCGAGCAGGGTGGCCGACGTCTTGTCGAGGACATTCAGCATCTCATCGAGCCGTTGTGCGAAATACGTGTGCACGATGAGCGCGAAGATCGCGACGCAGAGGCCGGTCGCCGTCGCGATGAGGGCCTCGCCGATGCCGCCCGTGATGGCGAGCGGCTCGCCAGCGCGGATGCTGAAAATGCTGAACGACTGGATCATGCCGGAAATCGTTCCAAGGAGGCCGAGGAGCGGCGCCATCGTAACAATCATCGAAAGGTAGTTCAGTCTGCGGCGCAGCATCATGGCCATGTCGCCGTACGCCGTATCGAGCGCAAGGCGGGCGTCGCCTCCCTCTGCCGCCGTCTCGAGCGCCGCGCCCGCGATGTACGCCGGCGCGCTCTGCTGCATCGCGACGATCTCCTGTGCCTCCTGCGGCGCGTGCCCGCGCACGATGGCGCCGAGCTCCGCGACGAAGCCCGCCGCGCCCGTACCCGCCTGCCGGTAAAAGCGGTAGCGCTCGATAGCGATGGCCGCGACGGCAATGGAACAGAGCAGCAGCACGTACATGACGGGGCCGCCTTTTTGAAACAGTTCCCAACCAGACTGCATGGAAACATCCCCTATTCGCAACTGATAATCAATTTCATCACTGCCACAATATAACACATCCTCTTTTGCCTGTCAAGACAAAAATTCCTGTACCCCGGCAATGCCGTGCTGTTTTCGGAAGCGACGCTGCATCTTTGAAAAAAGGGGTGCTGCATTACTGGAGCGACTCCCTATGCCCTGGTTGTCAAGCGTTACAACCAGGGGCTGTTGCATTTACTGGAACGGTTTCATAAGAATGCCGATCGTAACGCTTACAGCAGGCTCTCCCCCTGGGAGAGCTGGCGCGCGTAGCGCGACTGAGAGGGTACGAGGGTGCGATTTGTCCCAAATACAAAGAAGCCTTCGAAGCATTACGTTTTAACACAAACGACTTGATGCTTTGAAAGGCTTCCTCTTTTTGTTTGGCTATCGCACCCTAGTACCCTCTCCACCGCTTCGCGGTCCCCCTCTCCCAAGGGAAGCTGCTGAAAAACCCCTTGTACAGTGGACACTACATTTTCTAAAGTTTTTTCAGAAAAATACATACAAGATATTGAGCAGTGATTTGGATTTAAATTCCATATCTTGTGGTGCAAAATGACTATGTCTCGTAAGAATGGACATGGGGGACTTTTTCAGCAGCCTCTCCCAAGGGGAGAGGCTCCTGTGGTCGCCACGTTCGGCAATGGATGATGTATGTGGAATCGGTCTAGTAACTGCAACAGCCCCTATATGTTACGGTCGGCATTCTTATGAAACCATCCCATCAAATGCAGCATCTTTTTATCTGGTGATTTTGTCCCTATGCTGCATAAAGCACCACCTGTCGACGAACTTCGATCATATCCGTTTCGCGCATCGGGCCATGAATCAAATCAACGTCCGTCCCGAGGACCGCTTCGAGGTCTTGCTTCATGCGAGCGAGCATCAAGAGCGTCACCGGCGCAGTAAACTCGACGATAAGATCGACATCGCTTTCCGGTGCCGCCGTCCCATCCGCTTGCGAACCAAAGAGCGTCACTTGACGGACAGGATACTGCGTGGCAATTTTCCGCACCGCTGCTTGAATCGTTGCGATTTTCATAAAGCATCCCTCCTTGCTCCATTTTACTTGCTTTCCCATTCCTTCGCAAGAAAATTTGCCCGCAGGCAACGATATGCTTCACGTTGCCTGCGGGCGCTTTTGTTCGTCCTGCTGTTTTATTTTTCTTCCTTCAACGCATCATCGAGCGTATGCCACGCGAGCACGGCGCATTTGACGCGGGCCGGCATGTTGCTGACGTTTTTGAGCGCGAGGGCTTCGTCGAGTTCTTCGAGCTCGTCCTCGTCCGTGATCTCGCGTTTGATCATGCCGATGAACTTGCCGGCGAGTTCGCGTGCTTTCGCAACATCTTTGCCGCGGATGAGGTCGATCATCATATCCGTCGAGGCCTGGCTGATCGCGCAGCCGACGCCGGTGAATGCAGCATCTTTGACGATGCCGTTTTCGATTTTGAGCTGCAAGGTAATTTCATCGCCGCAGCTCGGGTTGTGGCCTTTGAGCGAACAGTTCGCACCCGGGAGCGTGTGACGGTTCTCCGGATTGCGGCTGTGCTCGCTGACGAGTTCCGTGTAGACGTCTTCGAGTCCCATTATTTCACCTTCTATAGAAAAATTCTCTCTGTTTGTTTCTGCGTAACCCTCTCCGCCTCGCATTCGCTCGGCACCTCCCCCAAAGGGGGAGGCTTTGGGGGGAGGTGGTTAATCCTTGTAACCGAGCGTGGGGCGGACCTTTTTCAGCGCTGCGATCCAGCGGTCGATGTCTTCCTTCGTGTTGTAGAGGTAGAAGCTTGCGCGGCAGCTGGCGTTGAGGCCGAGGTAGCGGTGTAAGGGCTGCGCGCAATGGTGGCCGGCGCGAACGGCGACGCCCGTGCTGTCGAGGATTGTCGCGACATCGTGCGGATGCACGTCCTTGACGTTGAACGCGATGATGCCCGTCTTGTTGCCGCGCCGCGTGTCGCAGCCGTAGGTCTCGATGTACGGGAGCTCGCGGAGCTGCGGCAGCGCGTAATCGACGAGCTCTTTCTCGATGGCCTCGATGCGGTCAAATCCGATCTTCTGGAGGTACTCCATCGCTGCCGAGAGCCCGGCCGCGCCGCCGACGTTCTGCGTGCCGGCTTCGAATTTCGCGGGGAGCTCGGCATACGTCGTCTCCTGCTCCTGCACGTACTCGATCATGTCGCCGCCCATGAGGAACGGCGGCATGGCGTCAAGGAGCTCGTACTTGCCATACAGTACGCCGATGCCCATCGGCGACAGCATCTTGTGGCCGGAAAACGCAAAGAAGTCCGCGTCGATGTCCTGCACGTCAACGCTCTGATGTGCGACGCTTTGCGAGCCGTCAACGACGACGACCGCGCCGACGCTGTGCGCTTTTTTCACGACCTTCTTCACATCGTTCTTGAGGCCGAGCACGTTCGAGACCTGCGTGACGGCGACGAGCTTCGTGCGCTCCGTGATCTTCGTCTCGATGTCTTCGTCCGAAAGGTTGCCATCTTTTTCGAGATAAATGTACTTCAGCGTCGCGCCCTTCGTCTTTGCGACGTACTGCCACGGCACGAGATTGCTGTGATGCTCGGCGATGGTCAGCACGATCTCGTCGCCTGCCCCAATGTTCGTGAGGCCGTAGCTGTACGCGACGAGGTTCAGCGCTTCCGTCGCGTTCTTCGTGAAGATGATTTCCTCGGGACGCGCGGCATGGATGAACGTTGCCGTGAGCTTGCGCGTGTTCTCGTAGATTTCCGTCGCCTCGACGGACAGCGCATAGGCGCCGCGATGCGGGTTCGCGTTGCAGCCGCCATAGTAGCCGCAGAGCGCGCGGATGACCTGCTCGGGCTTCTGCGTCGTCGCGCCATTGTCGAGATAGACGATGGGCTTGCCGTTCATCTCCGTGTGCAGGAGCGGGAAGTCTTTCAAAAATTCCTGTGCGTCAGCCATTCGTGAGTCTCCCCTTCAGGTATGTATCGATTTCGTCCTTCAATGCTGCGTCCGGGATGCGGTCGAGCACGGGGCGCAGCGACGCTTCGACGACGAGGCTCTTCGCCTCTTCCATGTCAAGGCCGCGGCTCATGAGGTAAAAGAGCTTCGCTTCGTCCATGCGGCCGACGGCGACGGCATGATGGCCATCGACATCGTCTTCGTGCGACAGCATGATCGGCACGCTGCGATTCCGCACGCCTTCATCGAGCAGCATGACCTCCTCATTCTCGCGGCCGACGGAGCCTTTGCCGCCCTCGAGGAAATCGAGCGTGCCGCGGAAATTCTTCGTGGACGTGCCCATGAGCGTGCCGCGCACCTGCATGTTCGCGTCCGTCTTCTTGCCCGCCTGACGAATGATGTAATTGAGGTCGAGCAGGCGATCGCCGTCGCCGAAATAGAGCGACCAGACGTCAGCGGTCGATTCCTTGCCGTTGAGATTCACAGTCAGTTCGCTTGCCAGCGTGCTAGCGCCGACTTCCGCGCCCGTGTACGAGAACGCGCCGCCATCGGCCACGTCCACCGTCACGCGGCTCGTGTATGGCTTGTCCGTCGGCACAAGCTGTGCCAGCACGAGATGCAGTTTCGCGTTCTTGCCGACATGCACGACCGTCTCATGCTGGCCGCCGCTGCGATGTTCGAGGACGAGCTCATCTTCCTGCCCGTCTTCCACGGTAATCTCTTGCTTTTTGATTTCATCGCCGATGTTTGCTGGCGTTTTGATTTCATTGACTCCGAGCCACCGCCACGTGCGCATGGGGATGCAGGAGTAGATTGCGTTACTGTCCATTCTTTAACTCCCTTCTCCTGTTTAACCCATCGTGCCTTCGAGCTCGATGTTGACGAGATTGTTCATCTCGACGGCGTACTCGAGCGGCAGTTCCTTCGCGATCGGCTCGACGAAGCCGCGCACGATCATGGCGCGCGCCTCGTCCTCGTCGATGCCACGGCATGTCAGGTAAAAGACGGCTTCGTCGCTGATGCGGCCGATCTTCGCCTCATGCCCGACATCCGCGTCCGCGCCCTCGATGTCCATGACGGGCAGCGTGTCGCTGCGCGATTCATTGTCGAGCATCAGCGATTCGCAGTTCACAGAGCACTTTGCGCGGCGCGCGTTTTTCGTGACCTTGACGGCGCTGCGGTACGTCGCCTTGCCGCCCGCTTTCGAGATCGTACGCGTGTTGATGTTCGCCGACGTATCCGGCGCCGTGAGGATGACGCTTGCGCCCGTGTCGAGGTCTTGCCCTTTCGACGCGAACGTAACGCCCGTGAACTCGCATTTCGCGCGCTCGCCATGCAGGATACTGCACGGATAGAGGCACGAGACGTGCGAGCCGAACGAGCCCGACACCCATTCGATGATGCCGTCTTTTTCGACGAGGGCGCGCTTCGTGTTCAGGTTCATCATGTTGCGCGACCAGTTCTCGATCGTCGAGTAGCGCAGGCGCGCACCCTCTTTGACATAGAGCTCGACGCAGCCCGCGTGGAGGTTCGTGACGTTGTACTTCGGCGCGGAGCAGCCTTCGATGAAGTGCAGGCTCGCGCCCGGCTCGACGATGATCAGCGTGTGCTCGAACTGGCCGGCGCCCGCCGCATTCAGGCGGAAATAGCTCTGCAGCGGCATCTTGACCTCGACGCCCGCTGGCACGTAGACGAACGAGCCGCCCGACCAGACCGCGCCATGCAGCGCGGCGAACTTGTGGTCTTTCGGCGGCACGAGCTTCATGAAGTATTCCTTCACGATATCCTCATGCTCACGGATGGCCGTCTCCATGTCCGTGTAGATGACGCCCTGCTTGACCATGTCTTCCTGGATGGAATGATAGACGACCTCGGAGTCGTACTGCGCGCCGACGCCGCCGAGCGATTTCTGCTCGGCCTCGGGGATGCCGAGACGGTCGAACGTATCCTTGATGTCCTCCGGCACATCTTTCCAGTTGCCCGTCATCTTCGCGTCCGGCTGGACATACGTGACGATCTTGTCCATGTCGAGGTCATCGAGGCTCGGCCCCCACGTCGGCAGGCCGATGCGGTTGTACGTTTCGAGCGATTTCAAGCGGAACTCCAGCATCCACTCAGGATCGTGCTTGCGCGCCGAGATGTCGCGGATGATGTCTTCCGTCAGGCCGCTTTCCGACTTGTATGCGCTGTTGTCCGCGTCCTTGATGTCGTAGAGCGTGCGCTCGATGTCTTCGACAAATGTCTTTTTCTTTGCCATAAACGTCAGCGCCTCATTTCTCTACAGCGTCAAGGATATGCGTGAAGCCCTTCGCATTGATCGTATCGATGAGCTCCGCGCCGCCCTCTTCGACGATCTCGCCATTCATGAGGACATGGACGCGGTCGACGTGCAGCTTTTCCAGGATGCGCGTGTTATGTGTGATGATGAGGCAGCTGTTCTCGTCGTTGTGGAATTTCGCGACGCCCTCCGAGACAATCTGCACGGCATCGACATCGAGGCCGGAATCCGTCTCGTCGAGCAGCGCAAGCTTCGGCTCGAGCATCAAAAGTTGCAGGATTTCATTACGTTTTTTCTCGCCGCCCGAGAAGCCGACGTTCATGTAGCGGTCGGCATATTCCGGGGCAATCTTGAGTTCTTCCATCATGGCGCGCAATTTCTTGCGGAACGGGATGATCTTCACGCGCTCGCCCGTGATGGCCTGCTTTGCCGTGCGGATCATGTTTTCGACGGAGATGCCGGGGATTTCCTCCGGCGTCTGGAACGAAAGGAAGAGGCCTGCCCGCGCGCGCTCGAACGTCTTCATGGCCGTGAGGTCTTTGCCCTCGAACATCATCGTGCCGCTCGTAACCGTGTATTTCGGGTGGCCCATGATGACGTTCATGAGCGTCGACTTGCCGGAGCCGTTCGGGCCGAGGATGACGTGCACTTCGCCACGGCCTACCGTCAGCGAAAGGCCTTTCAAGATTTCCTTGTCCTCGACCCCTGCGTGGAGGTCCTGGATCTCGAGAAGATTTTCTGCCATGCGATAAAACTCTCCTTTATTGGAAGGATTCCGCGCCGTTTTGTCCGCCCGGCGCGAATCCTTATAAAAATACTCGGAATTGACGATTCCATTGTATGTATTTTGGATACGCTTGTCAAGGAAATCTCTATGGAAAGAAATTCTCACGCTTTCGTCCGCGAAAGAAGCAGGGATTTTTCCGCGGAGCGCGAATAATTCCATTGAACAGCAAGATTTTACAGAAAGGGGCAGCTGGTATATGAAAAGCATTTCGTCCATCTTCACACGCCTCCTGTGTGCGCTCTGCTGCCTCGTCGCACTGTGCTTTCTGCCATCGGGCGCCAGCGCCGCTGACAGCTACCGCGTCGGCTACATCTCCGTGCCGGGCTTTTTCACGCAGGACGCATCCGGCCATGATCGCGGCTCGGGCTACGAATACCTCGAACAGCTCGCGACGTACGCCGGCTGCCAATTCGAATACGTCGATCTCACGCGCACGGACACGACGACGGCGCTCCTCAGCGGCGACGTCGACCTGCTCATCGGCAGCACGGTCGCGCCGAGCGACAGCCGCTTCCTTTTCAGCGAGCACAGCATCGGCCGCACGCCGCTCCAGATTTCGCTCGCGGACGGCGTCGGCCCCGAGACGGCGAGCCCGCTTGCCATCGGCTACTACGCAGGCGCGTACCTTGAAGCCTTCATCGACCGCCAGCTCGCGCGCTTTTTCCCGCCCGACCGCTATCGTCTCCAGCCCTATCAGGAGCGCCAGTCCATCAACGCGGATCTCGCCAGCGGCGCGCTCCAGGGCGTCGTGAACGACGCGCTCCATCCGCCCGTCGGCGCGACGGTGACGGGAAATTTGCGCATGGTCACGCATTACATCCTGTACCGGCCAGACAGCCTCGCGCTCAAGCAGCGCCTCGATGACGCGGCGAACGACATGCTGACCGTCACGCCGTTCTTGGCGTACCGCCGCACGAACCAGCAGGAACAGCATGGGGCGCCGCTGTTCTTGACGCCGGATGAAAAAGCGTGGCTCGCCGCGCATCCGCACATCACGGCCTTCGCCTCGCCGAAGCAGCCGCCTTACGCGTATTTCGAAGGCGGCCATCACAAAGGCGTCACGCAGGACATCACGGATCAAATCGAGCAAGACCTCGGCATCACGTTCGACATCGTCGAGACCGCGAACAACGAGGAGATGTTCCGCCGCTTTGACGCGGGCGAAGCGGACGTGCTGCTCGATTACTATTGCGATTTCCACTGGGCGCACGAACATCACGCACGCATCACGAATCCCTACCTTACGGTGAACTACCTGCTCGTGCACCGCCGTGGCAAGAGCGTCCCCGCGAGCCCCGTCATCGCCGCGCCGCGCAGCCGCAACTTCACGCGGCAGTACGTCGAACGCACGTATCCCGCGCGCGACATCCGTTACTACGACACGGACGCCGACTGCCTGCAGGCCGTCGCAGACGGGCATGCCGACATCGCCGCCGTGAAAAGCATCATCGCGCAGGCCCTCATTTACAAAAACGGCCTGTTCCTCCTCGACGTGGAAAACGCCGTCGTCTTCACGCAGGGCACGTCCATCGCCGTCAGCGAGCGCGTCGATCCGATCTTCGTGCGCATCCTCAACAAGGAAATCGCGCACCTCGACCCGACGATGATCCAGACGGTCATCAACCAGGAGACGCGCGCGATGGCGGATCAGGCGCCCGTCACGTCGATGCTCTACCGCTATCCGGCCGAGAGCGTCGGCGCGCTCGCGCTCCTCTTCCTCGCGCTGCTCGGCGCTGGGCTCTTCTTCCTGCGCACGCGCCGCAGCCACCTCGCCGAGATCGCGCGCCTCGCCTACACGGAGCCCATCACAGGTCTGCACAATGAGCGCTGGTTCGAAAAAGCGCTGCCCGCCGCCATCACGCGCCTCGAAAGCACGCGCGCCGCCGGCCGCCTCTACCTTGCTGCCATTTGCGTGCGCCAGATGGATTACTACCGCTCGACGTATTCGCGCGAGATCCTCGCGAACAGTTTCGTCGGCGAAATCCAGCGGGCGAGCGCCGCCACTCCGTGGTTTGACATCTATGCCATCTCCGGCGACCGCGCGCGCCTCTTCATCCTCTGGGCGCTCCCAGCCGGGCTCACGCCGCAAGCGGCCGCCGAAACGATCACGCAGGGCGCGGCCGTGCTGCCATTCGGCGAGGTCATGACGCGCATCCGCTACCACGTCAGCGCGCTGCGCATCGCGCCGCACGGGCCGCTGAACGTGCCGAACCTCATGAACACGGTCACGACGAGCCTCGCCACAGCGCGCACGCAGAACCAGCCGTTCATCTTGTTCGACGAGGCCATGCGCGAGCAGCTATCGTGGACGAGCCGCGTCGAAGCCGCCGCGCCGCGCGCGCTCGCCGAGCAGCAGTTCGAAGTCTGGTACCAGCCGAAATACGATCTCGCGACCCATGCGCTCGTCGGCGCGGAAGCCCTCGTGCGCTGGCAAAGTCCCGAGCTCGGCTTCCTGCCGCCCGGCCGCTTCATCGAGCTCTTCGAGAAAAACGGCTTCGCCGTCCGCCTCGACTACTACATGCTCGGCCACGTCGCGCGCTTCCTCGAAGCGCGCCTCCGCAAAGGCATCCCCGTCATCCCCGTCTCCGTCAACCAGTCCGCGCTCCATATCTCCGAGCGCAATTACCTGCAAAAAATGAAAGAGACCGCCGAAGCCTACGGCCTGCCGCGCGACCTCATCGACCTCGAGATCACGGAGACGGCCTTCGTCGATTTCAAGACAAAGGAAGCGCGCGAAAACTCGCGCCACATCATCGACGCCCTCAAGAGCTACGGCTACGGCACGTCCATGGACGATTTCTGCACGGGCTACAGCTCCATCGCCATGCTGCAAAACCTCCCGATGGATACGATGAAGATCGACCGCAGCATCCTCCTCGCCGCCGAACACGACGAGCGCTCCGCGCTCATCATCAAGAACGTCGTCCAGCTCGGCCGTGACCTCGGCATGAAAATCCTCTGCGAAGGCATCGAGACCGAAGCACAGGAAAACCTCCTCAAAGAACTCGGCTGCACGTACGGGCAGGGATACTTCTACGCGAAGCCGATGAACCAGAAGGACTTCGAAGCATTCATGGAAACACATCTGCAGTGATGTTCCAAGAAATGCGAAACGACCGTTGCACGTCTGGCAACGGTCGTTTTTTGTATTTGTACTTGATTTTTCCTTGGAATTAAAAAGTTTTTCCAGTATAATGGAAAAGAGGTGATCTTCATGGTGAATCGTCCATTATACTTAAAAAAATTGATGACGTTCAAAAATCAGCCGCTCATCAAAGTCATCACCGGCATGCGGCGGACGGGAAAATCGACACTCCTGCTGCTGTTTGCAGACGCGCTCCGTGCGCAAGGCGTGTCAGAGGATCATATCATCCGCCTCAACCTCGAAGACTTGGAGAACGAGCCGCTGCAAGATTATCACAAGTTGTATCAACATCTGAAAGAAGCGATGCAAGGCAAAGAGCACGTCTACCTGTTGCTCGACGAAATTCAAGCCGTGGACGGCTGGGAAAAAGTCGTGAACACATTTTATGAGAACGGCGCCGCCGACATCTACATCACAGGCTCGAACGCGAAGATGCTCTCGTCCGAACTTTCAACGCTGCTATCGGGGCGGTATGTGGAAATCACGGTCTATCCTTTGTCCTTTCAAGAATACCTCGACTTCCTGCCGCCTGCGCGCCGCACACCTGTGGATGCAGCGTTCTCTGCGTATCTGAAATACGGCGGCTTCCCGGTGATCCCGGGTCTGCCGCAAACAAATGACACGATCGGCATCGTCCTCTCCGGCATCTATCATACCGCCCTCGTCAAAGACATCGCGCAGCGCAATGCCGTCCGCGACGCGCAGCTTCTCGAGCATCTCTCGTCCTTTTTGGCTGACAGCATCGGCAATCCCATTGCCACGTCACGCATCAGCAGCTACCTCACGAGCCAAGGCCGCAAAGTTTCCGGGACGACCATCGACAACTACCTGCGCATGCTGGCAGAAGCATTCGTCTTTTATCCCGCGCAGCGCTATGATATCAAAGGAAAAGCCTACCTCAAGACACAGGAAAAATACTACATCGTAGACACCGGCATCCGCAACGCCCTGCTCGGCTTCCGCCCCGGCGACTACAGCCACATCCTCGAAAACATCGTCTACCTCGAACTCTTGCGCAGAGGCTTCCACGTCAGCATCGGCAAGCTCGGCGCACTCGAAGTCGATTTCATCGCTGAGCGCATGGACGAAAGAATCTACTACCAAGTCTCCGCCAGCGCGCTCGACGAACACACGCTAGAGCGCGAACTCCGCCCCCTCATGAGCATCCCCGACCAATACGACAAAGTCCTGCTCACGATGGATCGGACGTACGTCCGGAATTACGAGGGCGTCAAGAATGTGAACATTGTCGATTTCTTACTGGAACGATAATTGTTTGAACAATCTCTCGAACAACTGAATGCTATGAAACTGCTTTCTTTTTGCTTGGCTATCGCACCCTAGTACCCTTTCCACTGCTGACGCGGTCCCCCTTTCCCAAAGGGAAAGGCTGCGGCATTCGTTACGCTCGGCAACAGCTGCATTATGGGATTAGTCTAGCAACAGTCCAAAAAGCAGGTTTCATTGCAACAAGGAGAGAACGGAACTCCCTGCCTGGTTTGCTTGCCCGAGCATGGATTGTGCCGCTTGCGCAAGGACGTTCTCGCGCGCATAGTGCATCATTTCCTGCGCCATATCCGCATCACGGATCACGCTCTCCGAAGCCTCCGTGTTTTCGTTTGCCGTGACAAGATTCGCCTGCGTGAAGGCGAGCTGTTGGCTGTAGGCACCGACGCGTGTGGCATTGTCGAGTGCGTATTCAATAGCCTCATCGATTTGAGAAAGTGCAGAAGTGGCTTCCTGACGAGTGACGACGGAGGCTGTGTCGATACCGAGCGCATCGGTGTGCATGGAACTGATGTAGACATGCAACGCCTGATTCGCCTTTGTTCCATGATGAATTACGAGCGGATCACCAAAAAGAATTGTGCTTTCGGCAGGATTCAAGGCAACATCTGGCAAGTCTTGCCGATAAGTGTTCATAGATTTTACAATCGAAAAAACTCCTGGTGCATATATAGAACCGACGCTTCCGCCATTTCCAGGCCCAACAGCTGGCGCATTATATAGCGAGCTACGCTGAGAAGTCGCATATACCTTGCCACCGCTCAAATCGATATTGCCAACCGATGTTTTATCCCGTCCTCCTCCAATTCCCGCGTTCCCCTCTTGCCAAACTTGTGAAGTGATGTTACCTCCATGAACTGTGATATTGCCAACGGAGCCGCTCACGCCCGTACCGATACCAGTACCGAAAGCATTGCTCACATAAATTGTCCCTCCATTGATCGTAATGTCACCCATGCTCCCACCATTACCGCTTCCGATTGCAGCACCTTCTGTCGAACTGCCTTTCAGCGTTCCGCTATTGATGACAAGATTTGCTGAGCTCGCTTCATCAGCATCCGTTCCAATAAAAGCGCCTCGTGCTCCACCGATTTGCCGACTCATAACTAAAGAGCCATCACCGTTGATGCTCAAACCGCCACCGATATGAATCAATGCCGTTTTCGAAAGGGAGGATGAACCAGCATAACCATTCTTTGTATAAGACTCGACGACGTTCGAATTCTTGAGGTATAGGTTATTCAACGTCCCACTGCCGAAACGAACAAAGGATTGGTCGGGGCCCATATTTGGAAAATTTGTCGGTTCCATGCGATTCATATACACATTTACATCATCCAACCAGAGATTTGTACTTGCCTGTTTGCAATCGATATAGATATTGACATTCTGCGAACCTGACCCTCGGATTTCTACATTCGCTGCATCCACTTCAATCTTGCAGAACGTGCAGCTCGAATCGATCTGATAGACACCGTCAGAATGAATGGTATAGGAAGCAAGGGCTGATGCTGTCCCTGCCCCCCGTAATTGTCATGGCAGATCCCGTAGGCTCTTCTGGTGCAGCAATGCCGATTTTCCTTATACCGTAACGTCCATCGAGCAGAAGTTTACCGTTGTAATTTGTCTCTGCCGCAATCTCATCAATGCCCACACGACGCGCATCAAATTCTTTCTGCAACGTTGCCCGATCCGCATCGGTATTATGATCGTTCGCCGCATTGATCGCCAGTTCCTTCATCGTCCGCAGCTGCGCGATGATGTTCTGGATGCCGCCGTCCGCGACAGCGAGCAAGTCCCGCCCGTTTTTCACATTCTGCTCGTCCTGCGAGAGCGTGCGGAGCTGCACGCGCATCCGTTCCGAAATCGCATACGCCGACGCCCCGTCGCCCGCGCTGTTCAGGCGCATGCCGGTCGCGACCTTCTTCAGCGTCTTGCCGAGCGACCGATTATTTTTTTGCAATTCGCCGAGCGCCGCCATCGACATATTGTTATGCATCACCGTCATCGCCATGTCAATCGCCTCCCTGCCTCATGGCCTGTGGATACTTTCTTTCATGGTATCACAAGTGTCTTCCCCCTGCAAGACAAATGCGTTTTTTCAGAATCTTTCCCAACGGACTGCGCCAGCGGTAGAAATGACGGGATGCGATAGCCACGCAAGCATAAATCGTGGTAAGATAGTAAGCAAGATAATAAGCAAGTCAAGCGAGGCGATCTCTATGGAACATTACCATCCGCCCTTCCACATCACGAACGTCATGCTACAATTGATTTCTTCGATTTCCGAAAAGATCGGGCGCATCAGCGTCTGGAAGGATTTTGAAGCGAAGCCGCATCTGCGGCGGAACAATCGCATCCGTTCTATTCACTCGTCGTTGAAAATCGAGGCGAACTCTTTGTCCTTCGGACAAGTGCGTGATGTCATCAATGGACATCTCGTGATGGGCGAGCAGAAGGAAATCCAAGAAGTGAAGAATGCTTATGAGGCGTACGAACAATTGACGGCATTCGATCCGTACAGCATCGACGACTTGAAGCGATTACACGGCATCATGACACGCGCCACCGTCGCCGAGTCCGGCACGTTCCGAAAAGGCGAAGAAGGCGTGTTCAGCGGCAGCACGTGCATTTTCATGGCGCCGCCCGCGCGGCTCGTGCCGAGCTTGATGGACGATTTGTTCGGCTGGATGAAGCGCGAGCAAAACGACGTGCATGCGCTCATCCTGTCCGCCGTGTTCCACTACGAATTCGTCTTCATCCATCCGTTTGCCGACGGCAATGGCCGGATGGCGCGCCTGTGGCATACCGCGCTGCTTGCACGATGGAAGCCGGTCTTTGCGTATATTCCTCTGGAAAGCCAGATTGAAGCATTCCAAGAGGACTACTACCGCGCCATCGCCCGCTGTCACGCCGCAGGGAATTCCGATTGCTTCATCGAATTCATGCTGAAACAAATTGACAGCATCTTGGACGAAGCCATAGCGCAGGCAACAAAAAACGAGGACGCGCTCACGGAATACGTGAAGCGCCTCCTCGCCGTCATGGAATATGATGTTCCTTATACCGCAGCCGCGCTCATGAAACGGTTGCATCTCAAGTCAAAAGAGACGTTGCGCAAACATTATCTGAATCCTGCGATGGAGCTTCACCTCGTGGAAATGACGGTTCCCGACAAACCGCGGAGCCGGAATCAGCGGTATGTGCGAAAATAACATCGATACGAAAAAGAAGCGGTGGCCCTGCGGCTGCCGCTTCTTTGTGTCGATGATGTTTTATTCCCCTGCTACAGTTTCTTCCAGTTCAACCGTTTCTGCATCGTCTTCCTCGGAAGTCACAAGGCTTTTCTCTTTGTGCAATACGAGGTCGGTCGCTGCCGTGTCGACGGTCGTGCCATCCATGAGCGGGCGCGTGCCGTAGATCGAGAGGTCCTTTCTCTGTTGACAAGCCTGCCATCAAAACGATTGCACGAACTGGAACCACCACATGCCGTGCATGTCACGGCCTGCGGATTCCGAGTATTTGTCCGTGAGCGGATACGCCCAGTCGAGGCGGGCGTAGCTGTGGCCGGGGTCGCTGAAGGCGAGGCCGATGCCGGCGCCTGCGAGCGTGCGCTGGTCGTCCGAGCCGCTGTAATCCTTGCGGTACTTCACCCAGCCGATGTCATAAAACGGGATGATCTGGAGGCGCGTCCGTGGAATCTGGATGCCCAGCTCGAGGCTGCCGAGGATGCCGTGGTCGCCGCCCGCTTCCGACTGCGGGAACGCGCGGACGGCATTGTGGCCGCCGATGTAGAGCTTTTCGCCCGAGTCGAGGTTGTCCCACGCGACTTGCGCTGAGAGCTGCGTCGTCAGCGTCACGCTGTGGCCGATCCGCCAAAAGTCGTAGGCGTCGAGCTCCGTCTTCTGGTAGCTGCCGGCCGTGTCCGCATACTGCCAGCGCGCGATCGCATTTTCCATCGTCATGCCGCCGACCGTATGCGTGAGCGTCGCCGTCGCAGCCTGCGTCGACGATCGCCAGAGACCTTCGAAGCCGACACGCAGGGCGCGGTTCTTTTTCTCGGCATCGTACCCGATGATATGGATGCGGTCGCTGTAGTTCGTCTCGCCATATTCGAGGCGGAACCACGTGTTATGATTCAGCGTGCGCTTCATCGGCGTGCGCGTGTAGAGGCGCCAGCCTTGCGACATGCCGTCCATCTCAAATTTCCGGTATTGCTTGCCGAGCACATAATCCGTCTTGTAGCCTTCGATGCCGACGAACGTGCCGCCATTCCCCACGGGGAGCTCGTAACTGACATCATAGCTGCGGATGTCGTCCGTATGGCTGCGCAGCGCCCCGATCGCGAGCTTGTCGCCGATGTGCGCGATATTGTTCCGATAATAATAACCGCCGAAACGATAGCGTCCCGTGTAGCGGCTGCCGTAGTTGTCGACGTACACCGCGCCGCCCTCGCGCTCCGTCGTCTCGAGGCGGAACAAGATGTCCGCCGTGCCCGTCGTCCGCCCAGGCGAGAGATAAGCGTGCGCCTTGATGCCAGGGAGATCGTTCAAAATGAGCAGTTCGCGGTCGAGCGGCCCGCGCAGGATCGTCTTGCCCGGCCGCGCCGCCGGCAAAAAGCTCACGGCGCGCGACGTCACGAGCGGCGAAGTATTCTCGAACGCCGCACGATCGTAATGGCCGAGGAGCACTTGCATCGTGACCTGGCCGTCGACGATCTCCTGCTCGGGCAGGACGGCAATGGCCGACATGAAGCCTTCCTTGTGCAGATAGTTCGTGACCATCGTCGCGATCTTCCAGAGCTCGTTCACCGTCATCTCATCCTGGAGGAACGGCGCGATAAATGTTTGGAGCTCGCTTTCGGCCATGCTGTCTTCGAGCCCGGTGAAATGCAGTTCCTTCACGCCGATGCGGACATCACTGCCCTGCATCTCTGGCAGCTGCATGTCGGCCACGATCTCGACATCATCCTTCTTCGGCTCCCAGCCGCGCTGCTGATCGACGCCAGCCGCCACGCCGCCCGATGTCAATCCCGGCGGCACTGCCTGCGGCGCAGCAGAGGCCGGCAGCGCCGAAAAAAAGGCCGCAATCCCGGCCATCCAAGCAAACGCTTTCATCCAAGCATCCATCCCAAACCATCCCATCTTATGAAAACGCCACACATTCGCTTTTGTGCAAATCGTCTGGCTCTTTTCTCGCAATTATTTTTTGAACATCGTCAAGTAAGCAATACCAGTATACAGAATTTCTATTAAAGCACAGGTCTCTTATTTTTTAAAAGTATGGTACTTTCGAATACATAAAAACGTGACCGTTGCAACATTTGTGCAACGGCCACGTAGCGAGCTTTTAATTTCTTCTGTTTTTACGTCCGCCCCTCAAGCTTCGTCGCATCGAGGATCGGCCCGTACTTCGCGCGCCACCACGACACGCTGCGGATGGCGTTGATGTAGTCCTGCATGGCCTGCTGGTCGATGTCCTGCCTGTCGTCTTCGACGGGCTCGACGACGAGCGGGACGGTGTCGGCTTTGCCGATGGCGTGCCGCGTGATCCAGAAGCCGTAGTTCACGCCCTGACGATTCGCCGTCGTGAGACTCGTGCCGAGGCTCATGTATTCGAAGCCCGCAGGTGCCACGAGCTCGAGGATCGTCGGCACGATGTCAATCTGGCTGCCGGCGGAATCCTTGAGAAGCGTGCCCTTGTGGACGCCCTGTCCCGTGATGACGAACGGGATGCCGTAGCGCTCGTACGTCGTCGGCGTCTTGTCGATGTTGTAGCGGTCGCCGTGGTCGCCGACGATGACGAAGAGGCTGTCAGGATATTTTACCTTTGCTGCGCGGATGAATCGCGCGAGCTCGCGGTCGGCGTACCAATAGTGGCCGAGCTCCTTGAGCAAGTGCTCGTCATCCTGCACTTCTTCGGGCAAAGCGGAGCGAACCTGTGCCGCATCGAATCCTTTCGCCTCCACGTCAACATCATAAGGGGAATGATTGGATGCATTGAGAATCACATTGTAACTTGGCGCGTCGTCCTCCGCGAGACCGTCAAGGATTTTTTCATAAAGAACTTCGTCCTCGCAGCCCCAGACGCTGCCGGGCACGTCGCCATAGTCGCCGCGGCTGTAGAAATGCTCGAACCCTTGCGCCTGCGTGAACGCGCCGATGCGTTCCCACGTCGCAGGGCCGGCGTACCAGAAGTTCGTCGTATAGCCGAGGCGTGCAAATTGCGGCGCACTCGCCGTCGGATACGGCGCGGCAAAGGCTTCCGGCATCGTCGTGAGATAGAGATTCGCATCGGCAAAGCCCGTCACGACACCCGTGACTGCCGAGACCGTGCTCGCGCCATTCGGCAGGAACGTCGGACAATAGTCGCTGTCGTCCTCGGCGATGACCGAGCGCATACCGTCCGCAATATGGAGGTCTGCGTACTTGTCGAGCAGCGGCCAGTTCGCATAGCTTTCCGAAAGGATGATGAAAATATGCGACGGCTGGCGGCCGAGACGATTCCCCGCCGCCGTGCGGCGCAGGTACACATCGAGATCGTCACTCGTCGGCTCCATGCCCGCATGCAAGGCCGCGAGCGCGCGGATATCCTCGACCGTGAAATCAAGGCCGTTGCAGGCGAGCATGCGGTTTTGCAACACATAGCCGCGATGGACGGCCTGGAAGCTGTCGAGGATCGCCTCGTTGAGGAAGTCATCCTTCGTCACGCCCGCATTTTCCCAATCGACGCCCGTCTCCCAGCCGAGGCTGCCGCCAAACACGGACAAGAGGCCGATGACATACGCCACGCCGAGCGCACAGGCACGCACGACGTAGCGCACAGGCCACGGAAACATCGAAACGAACGATAACTTCGGCCCGTCCCAACGCAGGACGAACGCGACCGCGATTTTATAAAGCACGAACGCCATCACGAACGCGACCGCCAGCCGCACAGGCAGGTAAAATTCCTGCACGAGCGACCAGAACAGCGCGACCATGTCGTCATTTGCCGCGTTGAACATGAGCTGATTGAAGTTCGCGTGAAACTGACGGTAATACGGAAAGCTCGCGACGTAAAGAATCGACGTGACGACGAGTTCCGCGCCGAGTGCGATTTTCCACCATGCCTGTTCGATTTTTGGTACAACGTAATGCAGCACCAGTCCCGGCACGAGCGCGACGAGGGTCAGCACGCCGGCCGTCTGGCACGACAGCCGCCCGCCGCGCACGATGGCGGCGAGCACGTCCGCGGCGCCGTCGCCCGCGCCCATGTATTCTTTCATCCACCAGAGGAAAAAGAGACGGCAAACAAAAAGGACTGCAAGGTAGAAAATCCATACCTTCAGTCCTTTTCGAAGGATGTCGTCGAATCTTTCCCAGGTGCAAAGCCCTGGACGCATCACGGCAGGACGATCTCCACGCCGTAATCTTCCGCCGCCTCGCAGATGTCATCTGCCGGCTTCGAGTCCGTGATGAGGCCGGAGAGCGTGTCGAGGCTCGTGTAGTTGTAGTTGCCGTCATTCGAGAGTTTGCGCGCCTCCGCGACGACATACGCGCGCTTCGCGACGCGCACGATCGCGGCCTTGTTGATGCCGTCCTCGATGTCGTACGTCGAGACGCTGTTCTCCTTCACATCGACGCCGACGGCGCCGACGAAGGCGATGTCCGGCTTCAGCTTCGAGATGAAATCGAGCGTCATGCCGCCCCAGAAGCCGTCGCGGCTCTTGTTGATCTTGCCGCCCGCGAAGACGAGGCGGATCTTCGGATTGCGCGCGAGCACGACGAGGATGTCGATCATGTTCGTCACGACCGTCATCTCGCGATCCGTCTTGACCAATAATTCAGCGATTGCAAGGTTGCTCGTCGAGATGTCGAGGAAGACCATGTCCTTCTCATGGATGAGCCTGACCGCGGCCTGCGCGATGCGGCGCTTCGCCTCGACATCCGTGTTGCGGTGCTTGCTGACCTCGAGCATATGCAGATTCTCGCGGCGCACGACCGCGCCGCCATACGTGCGCTTCAGCTTGCCCTGCTTCTCGAGCGCGCCGAGGTCCTTGCGGATGCAATCCTCTGTGACTTTGAACATTTCCGAAAGATCCTTGACGCGGACCTTGCCGTCACGCGCCAAGAGATTCAAAATCGCTTCCTGACGTTCTTCCAAAAACATCTTGCTGTACCTCCTGTTTTTGTTTCAGTTGAAAGGTGATAATTCTTCTGTCCGTCTTATTGATTCTTCTCATTTCTAACGTCATTGTACAAGATGAAATCGGAAATTTCAAGACCTCGAGATAAAGTTTCTATAAAAAGTACGAAATCCGCTTCCATCTTGTACGATTGTTTCGTTCTTCATGCACGATGTCCACGCGCCCCGGCCCGGATGCGCGCCCGTGCCCGCTCGCGGAGCGCAAGGCTGCGGGCGAGCAGCATCTCGTAGACGGGCCGCCCGCCCGTGAGCTCGGAGACGAGGTAGGCCGTCATCGAGACGAGGATGAGCGGCAGCATATGCGCGAACGAGCCTGTCATCTCCATGATGAGCACCGTGCCCGTGATCGGCGACTTCACGACGCAGGCGAAATATGCCGCCATGCCAAAGACCATGCAGGAGGCCGCGAGCCCGTCAGGCAGCACGCCTGCGAGCGCCGCGAGCTTCGCGAAGATCGCGCCCGCGACCGCGCCGAGCACAAGCATGGGCAAAAAGATGCCGCCCGGCACGCCCGAGCCGAAGCAGACCATGAGAAAAAGGAATTTCGCTACAAACAAGATGCACAGCATCGCGAGGCCGTAATCCTCCACCACGAGGCTGTCGACGAGCGGCGAGCCGCCGCCGAGCACTTGCGGCAGCGTGAAGCCGAGCGCGACCGAGACGAAGAGCGGCAGCATTGGTTTCGACCATGCGGGCATTTTGAGCCGCGCAAACGTATCAAGCGAAAACGTCAACGAGCGATTGAACGCAAGCGACACGAAGCCGACGAAGAGGCCGAGCAGGATCAAAATAAAATAGAAGCTTCCCGTCTCCACGACCGGCACGTCACCCATATGGAACACGGGCGCGAGGCCGAAGAACTGCTGCACGACCGTCGTCGCCGTCACGCACGCCGCGACGGCCCCCATGAGCACGAGCGGCGAAAAATCTTTCGTGAGTTCCTCAAGGCAGAAGATCACGCCCGCGAGCGGCGCATTGAACGCCGCGGCCAGCCCCGCGCCCGCGCCGGCCGTCAGGAGATAGCGGTCTTCGCCCGGCGCGCGCCGTGCCAGGCGGGAGGCGCCCTGCCCGAGGCACGCGCCGAGCTGCACGCTCGGCCCCTCGCGGCCAAGTGACAGGCCCGCGCCGATGCCGAGCACGGCGCCAATGAATTTCCACGCGAGCACGCGCGCCCAATTCATCTGCATCTCGCCCGCGAGGATGCCCTCGATCTGCGGGATGCCCGACCCCGACGTCATCGGCTCATGCCTCACAATGCGGTAGAGCACATAGCCGACGGCAGCAAGCACGCAGCACCACGCCATCGTGTAAACGGGCGACACGGATGCAAGCCATGCATAAAGCCGTGGTAACGCTTCTTCCGATAATACAAGCAAATATCGGAACGCTGCAATCACGAAGCCCGTGAAGATGCCAATGAGATTGCCCTCGAGGAACAGCCGCAATTTCATGCGTTGCGGCGCAGCGAGCCAGTCCAAAAGTTGTATGAGTTTCTTCCTCATGTTCTCCACCCAATAAAAAAGGCTCCCCCTCTGGGGGAGCTGTCGCCGCAGGCGACTGAGAGGGTAGCGCTGTATCGAGACTCTCATTCCTTTCGATAGAATGGAGAATCTCAAACAACGCTACCCTCTCCGCCCCTTCGGGGCACCTCCCCCAAGGGGGGAGGCATTTTATTCGTAGCTTATTCCGCCGTGAACGGCAAGAGCGCAATGTTGCGGGCGCGCTTGATCGCGACCGTCACCTGGCGCTGATGCTTCGCGCAGTTGCCGGAAATGCGGCGCGGCAGGATCTTGCCACGCTCCGTGATGAAGCGGCGCAGTTTCGCCACGTCTTTATAGTCGATGTGCTCGA
>Ga0256404_1003444_pt1 | contig 32160 bp, 24 predicted proteins | sample RumenRJG_01DNA_FD_185990 | JGI IMG/M metagenome (GOLD analysis project Ga0256404, IMG submission 185990) | Bovine rumen microbial communities from Lethbridge, Alberta, Canada - RJG_01 | ecosystem: Host-associated > Mammals > Digestive system > Stomach > Rumen | place: Canada: Alberta | collected...
TAACTTTATGTTCTTTCATCTTCACTTCCCGTTCTTCTGTGTTTTAAGCAGCTTTCCGATTTCATCCACAAAGGTATTAACATCCTTAAACTCTCTGTATACCGAGGCGAATCTTACATAGGCCACCTGGTCAAGAGCCTTCAGCTTATTCATAACAAGCTCGCCGATTTCGGAGGTTGTGATCTCGCGGTCTCCCATTGAAAAGATCTCATTCTCGATCTCATCCACAACATTACTGATCTCTGCCGTGGACACCGGTCTCTTGTGGCAGCTCCTTACGATACCTGCCTCAATCTTTGATCGGTCATAGGGAACACGGCTCTGATCCTTTTTGATGACCATCAGCGGAATGGTCTCAAGCTTCTCATAGGTTGTAAACCTCTTTCCACAGGTCTCGCACTGACGTCTTCTTCTGATGGCTGTATTGTCATCAGCCGGTCTTGAATCGATAACCCTTGTATCTTCTGCATTACAAAACGGACACTTCATATTTTTCCCCCTTTATACTCCTGTGCGGAGCTCCCCTAAATATAATATGCGTTACTCCTCACCATCTGCATTGTCATTCCGATTACCGTTATGGTGAATGTTGTGGAATGGATCCGGATTATCAATTGTGATGCCATGATCCTTTTTCCACTGCACATATGCAGAATAGGCATCCTCTTCGGTATCGTAGTTTTTCTTTAATCCGTCCCCTGATGACGCTTCTGTACTACCCTCAGAAGCACTTCCGGTTTTAACCTCCTCCGATGCTACTTCTCCTACTTCAGAAGAACTGTTAGTTTTCACTGAATCTATTGCTTTTTGCTGAGCTAATGCCTCTTCCCGGCCTGCATCAAAAGGATTTCCCGCGTCTCTATCTCCTACATTCAGGAAACTGCTAATTTCGTCTACGCTTTCTGTCGTATCGCCATCAGCACCGGAAGCATTTGCATCCTTTTCGTTGTATTCGGCAGATGCATCCATCTCATCACTTCCGAAATCCGTGAACTCACTTCTCACTTCCTCGAAGCTTCTCCTGCCGGTTTTAGCCCTCTCTGACTCTGATTCCATCGAACCGGCATCGTCAGACTTTTCTGAAGAGGAACTCGCCATCACCGCCTCAGCTACACCCGGCTTAACTGCATCTGACTTCACTGAATCCGGCTTTGCATCTCCTCTTATGTAAACATCCTTCGGAGTACTGATGTAGTCCTGACCATAAGCGCTCAGATAAAAGATACTGAGAGAAGTGTTGAAGTAAGGAATGATCCAGAAACCGGCTATACCAAAGGTAATAACCACAAACACAAACCAGCCCAGGAAACTGAGCTCCAGACACATAAACTTAAACTTTCTTTTCCTCATAAGATGAAATGAAACGCCGATAGCCTTCCATGCGCCCATTTCCGGATGATCGGCAGAGGCGAAACATGACATGCTGAGAAAAAGCGCAACGATATATGTGATAAAAGTTGTTATGGTACTAGTGATTCTGTAATCAGATGAACCTTTGCCGGAAATGATAGCGATAACCGTTTCCGGAACCATGATCAGAAACTGTATGAAATAAATGATGAGAATAACCCAGAAATAATGCTTAAGCTGTTCACCATCCGAGAAGCCCCTGAACACATCGAAAGCCGAAACCCTTCTGCCCTTAGCGATATTAAGGTAAAGCTTCTGACTGCCAAGCATCAGCCCGGAATAAAGATATATTCCCAGAAACAGCAGCGAAGCAATGATGATGCCCGTCCCCACATAAAACAGAAGCTGCAGTCTATCATTCCTTGCCAGTTCCGGAATCACAAACCTGCCCGTAGAAGGCCCGATGATACCTACAAAAACAACAGAAAACAGCGCCGAACACCAAAGCATCGTGCAGATAAAAACCAAAATCATGGCCCCCGCCGCCGCCAGCTTGTTTCCTCTCAGCTGCCTCTTCGCAAACGTTTTTATTTGAGTTATAGTCATCATAGAGTAATACCCTCCAATCCTAATCGCTTCTAATTATTATACCATATATAGTAGGTGTAATGCATTAACAGAAACCGAAATAACAATACCAAGCATGACAGTGGGCAGCCGTCTAAAAACGTTGAGCCGGGGACAGAAAAATCAAAATCGGACCCCTTAGAGGCACTTGGCTCTTTTTTCCTTAGCACCCTCGCCAAGTCTGAGTTTTCATAAAAGCAAACTCCGACATTGGCGAGGGCCTAGTGCCTCTTAGGGGTCCGATTTTAGATTTTTCGTCGCCGGCGACTCGTTTTTAGACGGCTGCCCGCTGTCGTGCGTACCATTTATGGTAACTTGAACCGCTCCACCAACTCGTAGAGCCTCTTTGCCTCATTCGCAAGCTCGATACTTGCCGCAGCGCTCTGCTCCGCAGTTGAAGAGTTATTCTGAACAACCTCCGAAATCTGTCCTACACCGATACTTATCTGGTCAAGGGCATCCGCCTGCTTGTGGGAAGCCTCGGAAATCTGACCGATCATCTCATTGGTCTCATCCGCAAAGCCCGAAACCTTTTCAAGGGCATCCGCGGTATCATCAGTGATACCCTTTCCATTGTTTACAGCCTCTGTAACCATCTGGATCAGGTCGCTGGTGCTCTGAGCCGCTTCCTGACTGCGCTTCGCAAGATTTCCTACCTCATCCGCAACAACCGCAAAGCCCTTACCGGCCTGACCGGCTCTTGCAGCCTCGATGGCAGCATTGAGAGAAAGGATATTGGTCTGGAAAGCGATATTATCGATGATGCTGATGACATCCTGAATCTTGTTGGAAGCTTCCTCGATCTCATCCATGGAAGAGGTAAGCTTGTGCATTTCCTGATTACTCTCGGTAATGGCATCCTTGGTGCGCATGGCAATCTTGCTCGCCTTTTCGGCATTGGCAGCATTGGTCTGCACCTTGTCGTTTACCGAACTGATGGTGGAACTAAGCTCCTCAACGGAACCCGCCTGCTCGGTTGCACCCTGGGCCAGAGCCTGGGAACCATCGGAAATCTGTGAAGAATTGTCCGATACCTTACCTGCGGAAACGCTGATATCCTTAAGAGTTCTTCCGAGAGTTGACTTGATGGTATTCATGGAATCAAGGGCTGACCTCATATCCCCCACATAATTTCCGGGGCAGGTGCTCTCTACCGTAAAATCACCATCCGACATAACCGAAAGCATGAATCCGAGATCCTCAATGATACGCTTCAGGTTATCGGCCATGTGTGTAAATGTTCCGGCCAGCTCACCGATCTCATCATTGGGATACTTGTAATTATCATCCACTTCACTGAGCCTGAACTCCCCGACATTTTCGGCGATCTTCATAAGAGGCTTAACCGGAGCGAGGGACCTTCTGACCACAATTGAAGAGATCACCACAAGTGCCGCAACTCCTATGATTCCTATGATGGCAACGATCAAAAGTGACTGGTAAACCGCTGCTCTCACTTCATCTTTATGAACGATACTGGTAAGAACCCAGTTGATATCAGTTCCTGTCATCTTCACCGGCACGAAGATCGCAAAGGAATCCTTGCCGCCGATGTTGTCCTTAACTGATTTAAGGAGTCTGTTTCCGCCTGTAACGCTTTCAATGATGGAATCCGAAAAATCAGCCGCCGTGCCAACTGTCTTAGGATCTCCCGAATTTGCCAGATAGGTCTTGTTGGAATCATTAACAGTTACATAGGCACTGTTGTAACCGCCATTGGAGTATTCCAGATTTTCCATGGAACTAAGCTCCACATCACAGTTTGAAACTCCGATAAACTTTCCATTATCCATAATAGGAGTTGAAATCGTGATCAGATGGAGAACCGAACCATCTTCACAGGTCCACTCATAGGGATCTGTTATATGGGTGAGGCCTTTTTCCTTAGCGGGAACGTAATAGTCGGCACCACCATAGCTGTCATAATCATTAAGGATATCCGTTCCCAGACTGCCTCCGCTCTTGTAAACATAGTAGGAAAGTCCGTCCGGTGTGTCCGGGAAGAAAACATTAGGCTCAAAAGCATAGTAGGCCGCAAAAACTCTTCCGGAATTAACCGCCTCTCTCATGGCTTCAAGAATGGCTTCCTGCCCCTTTTCTCTTCCCATCTCGCGATAATTCATTATACTGTCGCCAAGAGAGCTTGCATAAATCTCGATACCGCTGACATACTTCTGTACCGTAACCACGTTCTGATCCGCGATGTTTTCTATCTGGGTCTGAACCATAGTGTCAATGTTTTTGAAGGTCACTATTCCGAAAACAATACACATTATAGCGATAACTATAAATACGGTAATTGCCAGCACCAAAGGTATCTGCACTGCAAGGCTCATGTATGGTCTTTTTTTATTTTTATCATTTCTTATATTAGACATACTCTTTTCACCTCTCGATACTTAAGCATTTATACGACAAAATTCCCATTACCTAAGCTTGAAAGGCTTTACGATTTCCTTCAGCTTATTTGCTTCATTGGCAAGCTCAATGCTGGCTGCCGCGCTCTCTTCAGACGTTGAGGAATTGGTCTGAACAACCTCTGAAATCTGACTGATGCCAATGCTTATCTGTCCAAGTGCTTCAGACTGATTTATGGATGCTTCCGAGATCTCCTTTATCATTTCATTGGTCTCATCCGCATATCCCGAAACTCTGTCAAGAGCTGCAGCTGTTTCATCGGTAATGCCTTTACCTCTGTCTACAGCCTCGGTAACCATCTGAATGAGATCGCTGGTACTCTGTGCCGCTTCCTGACTGCGCTTTGCAAGGTTTCCTACTTCATCCGCAACAACCGCAAATCCCTTTCCTGCCTGTCCCGCTCTCGCCGCCTCGATGGCTGCGTTGAGGGAGAGGATGTTGGTCTGGAATGCGATATTGTCAATGATGCTGATAACATCCTGTATCTTATTTGAGGCTTCTTCTATGGAATCCATGGATGCTGTAAGCTTGCTCATCTCTTCATTGCTTACTGCGATAGCATCCTTGGTGCGAAGGGCAATGGTGCTTGCGCGGCCTGCATTGTCAGCATTGTTTTTGACTTCTTCGCTTACGTTATTGATGGTGCCGCTGAGCTCCTGAACAGATCCTGCCTGCTCTGTAGCTCCCTGTGCCAATGCCTGGGATCCGTCAGAAATCTGAGACGAATTTACTGCTACTCTCTCTGCGGATTCGCTGATATCCTTAAGGGTATTTCCCAGATTTTCCTGGATGGAATTGATGGACATCAAGGCATTTTTCATGTCTCCGACGTATTTCTCCGGGCATGAACTGTTGGTGGTGAAATCTCCCTCTGCCATACCGCCGAGAACCACATCCACATCCTTAATGATGGATTTCAGGTTATCAGACATTGAAAGGAAGGTCTCAGCCAGCTTTCCGAATTCATTGTTTGGATAATCATAATCATTCGGGCCGTCGGAAAGTCGGAACTCTCCCACATCTTCCGCAGTCTTCATTAGCGGCTTTATAGGCGCAAGGGCTGAACGGACGCTTGAAAATGCAATAAATCCGAGCACAGCGATTCCCACTAAGCCTATGATCACGATTATGAAAAGTGAGGTGTATACAGGTGCATATACCTCTGACTCATGGACGATATTTGTGAGTACCCAGGTAAGGTCCGAGCCCTCAAGAAGAACCGGAGAGAATACCACAAAAGATGATGCTCCATCTATCTTGTCTTTGATTCCGGACCTGATGATGGTTGTCCCACCTAAAACCGTCTGAACAATGCTTTCACTGTAATCTACGCTCTGTCCTGCAAGTTCAGGCAGCTTGGAATGCACCAGATAAGTGTTCTTTTCATCGGTTATGGTCATATATGAAGTTTTATAATTACCATTTGTATAGTCAAGCTGTGATAATGTATCCAGCAACATATCGCAGTTTGCAACTCCGATGAACTTGCCGTTCTCAACAATAGGCGTACTCAAAGTAATGAGCCATACGATTGTTCCGTCGGAAAGCTCATACTCATAGGGATCGGTAAGATGTGTGTTGAGACTTGCCTTGGTGGGCGCGTAGTAATCCGCCTCGCCATAGGAATCAAAGTCATTAAGAATGTCAGTTGCTGTTCCGCTTCCGCTTTTATAAACGTAATATGATAATCCATTATCTGTATCACTGAAAAAAGCATTTGGCTCAAAAGCAAAATATGCAGAGAATATCTTGCCCGATTCCACAGCACGCGTTAAGGCCTCAATTATAGCCTTTTCTCCATCCTCTCGACCCAAGGTTCTGTAATTCATTACACTGTCGCCAAGGGTGTCTGCATAGATATTCATACCATCCATATACTTCTGGATAGTAAGAACATTTTCCCTGGCAACATTGTTGATCTGTTTCTTTGCAAGCTCGTTGATGGATCTGACTGTCAGAATACCAAAGGCTATGCAAATGATCACAACTACGACAAGAACCGCACCAATTACGATAGTTGGTATGCGGACAGCAAGGCTCACAAACTTTCCTTTGCCGTTCTCTGTCTTTTTAATTCCTAACTTACTCATACTGCCTCCTGCCTGGTATGAATTTTGCATTACTGCTGAGATTTTTACACTGTCTATCATTCATATCGGCAAAATATAGTTTTTATTAAGTCTATATGGGGAATTAATTTTTTGGTTATAATTTTAATGAAATGATACGCCGTAGCAGGAGGGCATCCATTTAAAGGCGAGTCGCCTCGTCGGAAAATTTAAAATCGGGCCCCTAAGAAGCAGTAGACCCTAACAAAGAAAGAATCCTTATGGATTCTTTTTTTGCGCTCAAAGCCGCGCGGCTCCCAAGATTAAAAAACAAATCTTGGGCAGCAATGTCAGATATTTTCTTTATGAAAAATCTGACTTGGCGAGGGGGCTAAGGAAAATAGATCAACTGCTTCTAAGGGGTCCGATTTTAATTTTTCTCGACTCGGCTCAACGCCTTTAAATGGATGCCCTCATGCTACGGCTACGTTTTATATTCCGTATGAGCTATTAGACATCAAACATTTTTACAAATGTGATGTGTTTGAAACTGTGAGGTTGTCGCCGGGGTCCCAGAGGACTATGTGGCCTGCTTCGAGAGACTTCTGTACGTCGATGGTTCTCTGGTTGGAGGAGCCTTTATAGAGGAGGGTTATGTCCTTTAGGTCCTGTTTGAATTCGCCGTCAACGAGGACGTCGGTTCTTTCAAGGATCTCCCGGGTTTCGGGAAGCTGTGACCACATGCGGCCAAGCATATCTTCGTCAAAGAGATATCCCGAAAATATCCAGAGGTCTTTTTCCGGATATCTTTCCTTAAATCTTTTAACGAGGGATACAAGTCCTTTTTGATTCCGGGGTTCCATGGGCTCTCCGCCTAAAAGCGTAATACCCTGATATGCTTCATCAGATAGTTCGTCGAGAATGCTGTCCTCAACTTCTTTGGTGAATTCATGACCGTAATTAAAGTCCCAGGCGATTTTGTTGAAGCATCCCGGGCATGCATGGGTACAGCCTGAAACAAAGAGGCTGAGTCTGACACCCGGTCCGTTTGCTATATCAAAATGCTTTATTTCCGCGTAATTCATTTTAATCCTCATTTTGCCGCTTTAAAACGGTGGCTTATTCGTTTTCGTCATCTTCCTCGGAAACTTCAACAGATTTTTTCCTAAAGGCTCCTAATACTGTGCAAAGGATGACACTGAGTTCATACAGAAGGAGCATTGGAAGAGCCACCATTACCTGGGATACTATATCCGGAGGAGTAACTATGGCCGCCATGATAAAAATCACAACGATCATTATCTTTCTGGCCTTCTTCATCCACTCTACTTTCAGTATTCCGAGCTGAGTAAGCAGCACTGTGACAACCGGAAACTCAAATATCACCGCAAAAATGATGAATATGGTCATGAGGAAGGAAATATAATTTCCGACACTTATTGAAGCTGAGACATTAACACCCCTACTTACATCAAGCAAAAAATAGAGCATAAAGGGTATCAGCACTTTGTAAGCAAACAATATCCCCAAAAATCCAAAAATGATACCAAAGATGATAGCCAGCAGAAAAAACAGTTTTTCGGATTTCCTGAGTCCCGGACTCATAAATGCGTATGCCTCATAGAATATAAGAGGCAGCCCAATAAGAGCTGCAAAAATGAGGGAGATTGAAAAAAACTGGATAAGCATTTCCTGTGGTGCCAGATATACAAACTGGTAGCCCTTGGCTCTTCCTATATCAAGAAGCACAGACACGATCTTCTCGGCCTGCCCCAGTCCTACAAACGCCGCTATCACCAGCACCACCACGATTACAACGATGCGGTTTCTAAGCTCTGTGAGATGACCGCTCAGTGTCATCTCGCCATCAGCCGGCTTCTTCTCAGTCTTTCTTTTCATCAGTTGCTGCCTTTGTCTCGCTTACTTTATCTTCCTTGTCCTTACTCTCTTCCTCTGAATCAGCTATGCCGTCTCTGAAGCTCTTTACAGACTTTCCAAACATCTTTGTAAGCTTAGGAAGCTGTGTAGGTCCGAATACGATTACAACAATTGCAAGTACGATTAATAATTCCTGTGTTCCGATTTTCATGATTTTCTCCTCTATAAATACATATTTTTGCCGTTTATTTCTGACATGCAGATGCAGATTTAATCAGCTCTTTTGTTTTAAACATTATACTCTGTAATGACCGACTGTATCAAATTTGCCGGTTTCTTCGGCAGGCTTCTCAGCCTTTGCCTCTTCAGCATCTGTGTCTTTGGTTTCTGAATGCTCTTCTGACTTCGCCTCGTTTGACTGATTATCGCTCTTCGTTTTTTCTTCAGCCATTCCGGAATCAGCTGCAGCTGACTCAGAATCTTTCTTTTCAAGCTTTTCTTCTGATGTCACTTCTTCTGCAACGGTACCAGGTTCATCTGAAACCAACTCTGTCTTATTCTCTTCAGCCTTTTCTACCTCTGCTGTGGCTGTTTCAGCCCCATTCTCTTTCGTCTTTTCCTCTGCCTTAGGCTCCGGTTTTACAGATGAAGGCTTTCCGATGTCATTCACCGTTTTCTTCACATCATCGATGTTCTTCTTTATCTCATCTGCCACTTCGGTAACCGGCTGCATAGCTTCCTTTATGGGCTTCTGTGCCTCTTCCAAAGGTTCTATCACCGATTCCCTGATGTCCTTTGTCAGATCGTTTGAGACATTCCTGAATGCCTTCAGGGATTCCCCCAGCTTTTTTGCATATTCAGGAAGCTTGTCAGGACCGATGACGATGAGCGCCACGACGAAAATGATGATTAATTCTGAAAATCCTATTTTCATAACTCGATTCCTTGATCTTTTCTTCAATATTTTTCTATAACCTAATCATTATAATGGTTTACATACATATAATGCAATATCAAAAAAAGAAAAGCTCCGGCCTTTTCTGCGAGGTCGGAGCTTTCCGAATTGGGGTGTATGTTTACAATGAATGTAATTCTACTTCAGTTTTTTTCAGTTTTTTCGGATGTCCGAAATCCATATAGCCGTCTATATGCCATCACAGATGAAGCACTCTGTCCTGGATCTCCTGGGTACGTCCCTGGTTCCAGTACTGGGTTCCGATGTATCCGCAGGTTCTTCTGGCAACGGACATCTTGCTCTGATCACGGTTTCCACAGTTAGGGCACTCCCAAACAAGCTTGCCCATATCGTCCTCGATGATCTTGATCTCGCCGTCATAACCGCAGCATTCGCAATAATCAGACTTGGTGTTAAGCTCAGCATACATGATGTTGTCATAGATGAACTTGATAAGACTGAGTACTGCAGGAATATTGTTCTGCATGTTTGGAACCTCTACGTAAGAGATAGCTCCTCCCGGTGAAAGCTTCTGGAAATCAGCCTCAAACTTAAGCTTGGTAAATGCATCGATCTCCTCACGAACATTTACGTGGTAAGAGTTTGTTACATAGTTGTGATCTGTAACACCCTCGATGATTCCGAATCTCTTCTGAAGAGCCTTGGCAAACTTGTAGGTTGTGGACTCCATCGGTGTGCCGTAAAGTGAGTAGCTGATGTTCTCTGCCTTTCTCCACTCTGCGCACTTGTCGTTCATGTGCTGCATTACCTGAAGTGCAAATGGCTTTGCCTCAGGATCTGTGTGTGACTTTCCTGTCATGCGTACGCACATCTCATAAAGACCTGAATATCCAAGGGAAATGGTTGAATAGTTACCATAGAGAAGTCTGTCAATCTTCTCGCCCTTCTTAAGTCTTGCGAGTGCTCCATACTGCCAGAGGATAGGTGCAACATCTGAAGTTGTGCCCTTAAGTCTCTCATGGCGGAGTCTCAATGCCTTGTGGCAGAGCTCAAGTCTCTCATCGAAGATCTTCCAGAACTCATCCATATCTCCGTGAGCTGAACATGCAACATCTACAAGGTTAATGGTTACAACGCCCTGGTTGAAACGTCCGTAATACTTATGCTTGCCTTCTGTATAGGTCTTGCTGTTGGACTTGTTGCCTGCATCGCAGAGCCCTTCTGCAAGTGATTCATTATCCGGTGTAAGGAAGGATCTGCATCCCATGCAAGGATAAACATCGCCCTTATATTCCTTCATCTTCTTAGCGGAGATGTAATCCGGAACCATTCTCTTGGCTGTGCACTTGGCAGCAAGCTCTGTAAGGTAATAGTATCTTGACTGAGGGTAAACATTATCCTCATCGAGAGTGTAGATGATCTTCGGGAATGCCGGTGTGATCCAAACACCCTTCTCGTTCTTAACACCCTTCATTCTCTGCTTCAGAACTTCCTCGATAACCATCGCAAGGTCGTCTCTTGTCTGTCCCTCAGGAACCTCATCCAGGTACATGAACATGGTTACGAAAGGAGCCTGACCATTGCAGGTCATGAGAGTGATAAGCTGATACTGGATGGTCTGAACGCCTCTTGTGATCTCCTCGTGAAGACGCTTTTCTACGATTTTTCCGATCTGCTCGGCTGTCATCTGAACGCCGGCCTCAGCCATCTCTTCCTCAACCTGGCTTCTGATCTTCTGACGGGAAATGTCTACGAAAGGTGCAAGGTGTGACAATGTAAATGACTGTCCGCCATACTGATTTGAAGCAACCTGCGCGATGATCTGAGTTGTTATGTTGCAGGCTGTGTAGAAGCTGTGTGGCTTCTCGATCATGGTCTGGGAGATAACCGTGCCGTTCATCAGCATGTCCTCGAGGTTTACGAGGTCACAGTTATGCTCTTTCTGTGCAAAATAGTCAGAATCATGGAAGTGGATAATGCCTTCATCATGAGCTTTTACCACATCCTCGGGAAGAAGAAGTCTCTTTGTAAGATCCTTGGAAACTTCGCCTGCCATGTAATCACGCTGTGTAGAATTGATAACAGGATTCTTGTTGGAATTCTCCTGCTTCAGCTCCTCGTTTGACTGATCGATAAGTGAAAGGATCTCATCATCGGTTGTGTTTGACTTACGTGCGATCTCTCTCTTGTAACGATAACGCACATACTTCTGAGCAACCTCATACCCGCGCATCTCCATGATGCCGGTCTCAACCATATCCTGGATCTCTTCAACCGATACAGCTCTGTTAAGCTTTGCGCACTTTGCGGCAACATTCTCGGAGATGCCCATGATCTGATACTCATTCATCTGATAAATAGGCTCAACCTCGTTGTTTGCCTTACGGATAGCGTTAGAGATCTTTGAAATATCAAACCGGACTTCCTTGCCGTTACGTTTGATAACATTCTGTTTTACGACTTCTGTTAAAACTTCCATATCTGCTCCCCCTTTATTTACATCCACACCGCAGAAAGAATTTCAGACCGGTTCCCTTTAACCAGAGCCTCGAAAATCTTTATTATATTCTGTACCCGGGCCAATGCTTCGGCCTCGGCATCTTCTGATGATTTCGTAATTTCATCAACTTAAGTGCATTTTCAAAAATATATTTCTTCTATAGTATTTTCACCAAATATTGTTTTTATTGTTCTCGAAAACACTATATCTTGTGTGCAGAAATAATATACTACTATTCCCATTGAATTGAAATACCAAATATTTAAAAGTCAATTTTTTGTAAAAAACGGAGAAATTTGGCAATTTCCGCCTAAAAATCCACCCACGATTTCTCTTAGCTTGCAGGGGTATAAATCAAGTAATTTCGCGGTCTCCGAGGGTTTCACCGGTTTCGCCGATGTTTTGTTGAAAATTCCAACTTGATTTTTGAAATCTTAAATAATCAATTAAATTTTGTCATAATATTGTTCCCCTTCAAAAAATTAATTTAAGTCACAAGAATACACAATCACTAGATGTAGTACTGATATCCCACAATATACATATATAGAGAAAGCGTAGATTTGAACAGAGCCGGTGGGCATCCATTTGAATGCGTTGAGCGAGGACGAGAAAAATAAAAATCGGACCTCTTAGAGGCAGTTGGCTCCTTTTTTCCTTAGCCCCCTCGCCAAGTCAGAGTTGTCATAAAGAGAACTCTGACATTGGCGAGGGCCTACTGCCTCTTAGAGGTCCGATTTTATATTTTTCCGCCGCAGCGACCCGCATTCAAATGGATGCCCTCCGGCTCTGTTCCACAACGTAGTGGTCAAATTACTTCATCGGGATAACTCCACCCTCGTAAGTATTTGTGATGTACTCAGAAACCTTCTCAGACTGAAGCACCTCAACAAGCTTCTTAGCCCACTCTGAATCAGCGTCAGCATCTGACACTACAACAACATTGGCATAAGTCTGGGCAGCCTCTGAAGATGCATCCTCCTGAGCAAGCGCATCTGAAGGCTTGAAGCCGGCATCGATAGCATAGTTACCATTCATGCAGGCAAAATCAACTGACTCGATAGATCTCGGGATCTGAGCAGCCTCAACCTCAAGGATCTCAACATTGTGAGGATTCTCAACGATATCCTGCTTTGTAGCTGTAAGACCTACACCATCCTTAAGAGTGATGATGCCGTTAGCCTGAAGAAGCTGAAGTGCACGAGCCTCATTGGTTGTATCGTTAGGAACAGCGATCTGAGCCTTGTCAGCGATGTTTGAAAGATCATTAGCCTTTCCTGCGTAGATTCCAAACGGCTCATAGTGAATAGCGCCTACTGATGTAAGGTGTGTGCCGTTCTCAGCATTGAAATCATCAAGATATGGCTGGTGCTGGAAGTAGTTAGCCTGGATCTCACCCTGATCTGTAGCGAGGTTTGGCTGAACGTAATCATTGTAAACTACGATATCAAGGTTAATGCCTGCTGCCGCAAGATCGTCCTTTGCCTGCTCGAGAATCTCTGCGTGAGGGCTTGGTGTTGCACCGATCTTAATGTCTACGGCCTCAGCAAGCGGCTCTACGGCACTGCCTGCTTCAGCGGCAGCCTCAGTCTCCTTAGCGGCTTCTGTCTCGCCTGCTGCCTCTGTCTCCTTTGCAGCCTCTGTAGCTGCGACTGTTGCAGCTGCTTCTGTTGCTGCAGCTGTTGTTGCCTTGGTCTCTGATGAGCCGCAGGCTGCAAATGATGCTGCCGCAAGAACTGCTGCAAGAACTACTGTTAAATTCTTTTTCATAATGTTCCTCCCTTTTCGTTGTCCCTTTGATTTTTCGTCTTGTCAGACGAAGGACTTACGTATACCGTTTTTTGGGGGAAACGGTGATCCCCACGGCAGGTTTGCCCTGTCGGTTTTATTTAGACTGACGCTCCTGCGGGAAGCACCAGAGAAAATACGAAAACATTGACCTTATCAGTTCCTTGCTCTCTTATCCGTAGCCCTGGAAACTCTCATCCAGAATTCCTGAATGATCTGCACAAGCACCACAAGGATCACAACCGCAATCATCATGATGTCTGTCTTGTAACGGTAATATCCGTAGTTCAGAGCGATAGCGCCCAGTCCGCCGCCGCCTACAAATCCTGCCATAGCCGAATAGCTTAGGATGGTTGTGATACAGATTGCGGCTCCCACAAGAAGGCTTGGCTTTGCCTCAGGGATCAGCACCTTGTAAATAATCTGCCAGTTGCTGGCACCCATTGACTTTGCGGCCTCGATAACGCCGGCACTTACCTCTTTAAGTGAGGATTCCACCATTCTTCCTATATAAGGTGCGGAAGCAATGATGAGTGGCGGGATGATTGCCTTCGGTCCCAATGTTGTCCCCACCAGTAATTTGGTAAGAGGAAGCACCATTACGAGAAGTATCAGGAATGGAATGGATCGGAAGATATTGATCACAACACCGAGTGCTGTATGAACAGGATTGCAGGGTGCGATGCCGTCCTTATCCGTCACCACCAGGATCACTCCCAGGGGGATGCCTATAAGATATGAAATAGCGCTGGAGATAAGTGTCATGTAAATGGTCGCCCAGGTCTCCTCTAAATACATGGAAATTGATGTTGCGTCCATCAGTTCACCTCCTCAAACTTTATACTGTTGTCCTTAAGATAATGCAGGATCTTTTCTGCATCCTCTTCTTCACCGGGAAGCTCCACCACCATCTGTCCAACTGCCTGACCTTCAACCTCCTTAGTGTTTGCAAAAAGGATATTGACCGGCACCTTGCAGTTAAGCACAAGATCCGAAATTATAGGCTGGTGAGCTGAATGGCCATCAAAAACGATACGTATCTTCCGGTTGGTATCTGCCCCAAAATCCACAGGCTTCACGGAGTCAGCATTACCATCCCCAAGGATAAGTCTGCGGCCTATCTCTGTCTTCGGATTGCTGAACACCTCAGCCACAGGTCCGCTTTCTGCTATGTGACTGTGATCAATGATGGCTACAGAATCGCAGATGGCCTCGATAACTGACATCTGGTGGGTAATGACTATGACGGTAACTCCCATCTCCTGATTGATCTGCTTCAAAAGTTCAAGTATCTGAGTTGTGGTCTTCGGGTCCAGGGCCGAGGTCGCCTCATCACAAAGGAGAACCTTCGGATTCGTGGCGAGGGCTCTTGCGATAGCCACTCTCTGCTTCTGACCTCCGGAAAGCTGTGCCGGATAGTTCTTAACTCTGTCTTCAAGACCTACGAGTTTGAGCAGTTCCATGGCTCTCTCCCTGGCCTTCTTTCTGTCCGTCCCTGCGATTTCCAACGGGAAGGTAACATTATCCAGAAGATTACGCTGATCCAAAAGGTTAAACTGCTGGAAGATCATACCCATGTTTCTTCTGGCTTCGCGAACCTCCCTGTCGGAAAGGTCGCCGAGGGACTTGCCCTCGAAAATAACTTTACCGCTTGTGGGTATCTCAAGATAGTTTATACATCTTACAAGTGTTGACTTTCCCGCGCCGGAAAGTCCGATGATTCCCTGTATGGAACCCTCCTTTATATCCAAATTAATGTCATCAAGCGCAACAACATCCCCGGAACTTGTGTGGAATGCCTTGCCCATGTTGACCAATTGGATGATTATATCACCCTTTGCCATTAAGTTCCTCCAATATATATCGAATATTCAATATGCATAAAATTTTAGTACACGGTTGGGATTTAATCAATTAAATTAAAACGATAATGAGTTATAAAGAGAAGCTATAGCAGAGATTACTAAAAATATTGAGAAAACCTTATAAAAAGATTTGATATCTCTTAATGCATCTTGAAAGACTCAATACGACCAATACAAATAACTATGCACAAATAGAACTCGGAAATAAATATAAACATTGCCGAAAGTCTACATTCTCTTTGTCCTACGACCAAAAGAGAAGAGCACCAGGTACAAACCTGATGCTCTCCTCTTTCATGCTGCGGAGGATGGGACTTGAACCCACACGTCCTACCGGACACAAGATCCTTAGTCTTGCCTGTCTGCCAATTTCAGCACCTCCGCGCGACTCGTTTAAGATACAGCATTTGCAATTATTTGTCAACAAAGATTTTTCGATATCGGCAAAGATTTTTCGATATTTTCGATATCGGCAAAGATTTCAATATCGGCAACAAAAAAATCGGACCCCCTGATTATCAGGAATTCCGATCTATATTTGCTGCGGAGGATGGGACTTGAACCCACACGTCCTACCGGACACAAGATCCTTAGTCTTGCCTGTCTGCCAATTTCAGCACCTCCGCGCGACTCGTTTAAGATACAGTATTTAAACAGAAAAGTCAAGAAGAAATTATCACTCCGATGGCTTCTTACGAATTATCCTAAATTGAAATCCCGATACTTCCTCATCAGTAAACTGTGAATAAGTATCGGGATATGTTAACGGATTCCTGTTTGGAATCTTAGAATGCCTTTTGTAATCTTACGAGCAAAGCTCCATTATAGCCTCTGCATACACCTTTGTAGCAATCACGATGTTATCCAGGTCGAAGAACTCGTCGGCGCCGTGCATACGGGTGTCAATGCCGGGGAGAACTGCGCCGAAGGCTACGCCGTTCTTCAGCTCGTGAACATAGGTACCTCCGCCGATAGCCATGGCTTCACCCTTGAGACCGGTTACTGTCTCATATGACTTGAGGAGCTTCTGAACGAAATCAGAGTCGGAAGGTACTACATGAGGAGGAACGATTCCATTGCTGTCAAACTCAAGGTCCAGTGCCTCAATACTCTTTTTGGCAACGTCCTCACAATTCTCTTTGGTTGCCATAACCGGTGTTCGGCTGTCAAACTTCACATCAAGCCCGGTAGTTGTGATATGGAACATATCAAGGGTGCAGGTAAGGTCGTGGGACTCTTTATCGCACATCTTTATTCCGAGGCCGGAGCCATCTGTAACTCCGTAAGGGAACAGCTTAAGCACATTCTTTATAGCCTTTAACTGCTCACATTCGGGTAGAGGAAGCTTTGCAACCAGCATAAGTGCTGCGATACCGGCATTCTTTCCAAGCTCCGGAGTTGATGCATGAGCAGACTCACCGATAACTGTTATCTCGTTCATACCGGTCTGCTCGCAGGTCACTCCGCACTCCTTTGCGATCTCGTTCATGGGAGCCTCTGCAAGATTCATATCGAGACCCTCAAGTCTGATGACTGCCTTCTGGGGCACAGCATTAACAGCCACCCCTGCTTCAAGGGAAACAAGTCGCGGTAATGTCTCAGACTCGGCAAAGCTCTTTACGATTCCGGCTCTGAACTGTCCTTTTTCTATATTTATAAGAGGAAACTCCGCATCCGGAGAAAATGTCATCTCTGCCTCAGGCTCCACTGCATAGTACTTTTCAATGTCGGTGGAACCGGTCTCCTCATCGCAGCCCATGATGAGACGAACACCCTTCTTAAGAGGGATTCCGCACTCCTTGATGGCACGCATTGCGTAAAGCGCGCAAAGAAGCGGACCCTTGTCATCGGAAGTTCCGCGGCCGTAGATCCTACCATCCTTAACGATAGGCTTAAAGGGCTCTGTAACCGTCCAGCCTTCACCTGCGGGAACCACATCACAGTGTGCAAGCATATCAAGGCTTCTCGGAAGCTCCGGATCAAAATCCGCGGTTCCCACATAGCTGTTGTAATTCTTAACCGAAAAACCGTATTTGTCACAAAGATCGATAGCAAAGTTCAGGGCATCAAAAGGACCGTCTCCAAAAGGCTTTCCCTGCTCATAGGACCCCTGTACAGAATTAATAGAAACAAAATCCTTCAGATCCTCTATATACTGATCTAAATGTTCTTCAATCCATTTATTTACTGATTCGTTCATACAACCTCCATTTTTCACTTTATTTTATGTTTGGCCAGCAATAATGTTCGGATAGAGAATCGTCGTTCTATGACATTCCACAGTGGATTTGACTCATATCGATTAATAAGGGATTTGCAGTCATCAATAGTAAGCTTAGGTTTTGACTCATATCAGATAACACCCTATTTGCAGTCAATGAATTATCACTATATAGTTGACTCAATTTCAAAATATTAAAATTGTGGTCATAGAAACATACCACAGTCATTGACTCACTTTGGATATTTCATAGTTGGAGTCATATGAACACTCTGCAACCATTGACTCATTTTGGATATTACATGGTTTAAGTCATTTATACACCCAAAGATTGTTGACTTACTTTGGATATTGTGTATTTTAAGTCACATAGGCACTTTGAGATTGTTGACTTAAGATGCAGAATATGAATATGTAGTCAATCTATTAATCATCTAAAGCGTCAGCCATCTATTCTTCACAACTTTTTACCCAATTTGTACCGGCTGAAATATAAATTTTTTTAGTTCTTTCCAAACTCAGTAAGCCTGAGATCCTTATTTCTGTCAAGCACCATTCCAACCGACCACTCATGTGCGAACAGCAGCAGCGGGCGATCCTTCAGATCCTTTACGATCTTCATATCGGAAGTTCCCTGAATCTTGTCAATGTTTATCTCGGTATAGTTCTCAACCCAGCGAAGATGCTCGTAGGGCAGCATATCGAGCTTGACCTCAACATTGTACTCATTCTTGAGACGGAAGGTCAGAACCTCAAACTGAAGCACACCTACAACGCCGACGATGATCTCCTCCATACCGGTGTTGTACTCCTGGAAGATCTGGATGGCACCCTCCTGGGCGATCTGGGAAATGCCCTTAAGGAACTGCTTACGCTTCATGGTGTCCACCTGACGGACTCTTGCGAAGTGCTCCGGTGCGAAGGTCGGGATACCCTCGTAAGCAAACTTCTTATTGGAAAGCTCCAGGGTGTCACCTATGGAGAAGATACCCGGATCGAAAATTCCGATAATGTCTCCGGCGTAGGCCTTTTCAACTATCTTACGCTCATCCGCCATCATCTGGGTAGGCTGGCTGAGCTTCACCTTACGTCCGGTCTGCACGTGATTAACTTCCATTCCGGCATCGAATTCGCCGGAACATATACGCATAAAAGCGACACGATCCCTGTGTTTTGGATCCATATTGGCCTGAATCTTGAAAACAAAGGCTGAGAACTGCTCATCCACTGTATCGATGACACCCTTGTCACTGCTTCTGGGAAGAGGTGGTAATGTCATCTTCAGGAAGTGCTCAAGGAAGGTTCTTACGCCGAAGTTTGTAAGAGCTGAACCAAAGAATACAGGTGTAAGCTCTCCCTTATTTACTCTTTCCTGATCATAATCGTCAGAGGCTCCGTCAAGAAGCTCCAGATCCTCCTGAAGCTTGTCATAATATTCAAAGCCCACAAGATCCTTTAACTTAGGATCATCCAGTTTTACATCCTGCTCCTCAACAGCCTTGGTACCGCCGGCATTGGCAGTAAAAAGCTCGACAGTTTCTGTCTCACGGTCGAAGACGCCCTTGAAGTTACGTCCGCAGCCGATTGGCCAGTTAACAGGGCAGGTGTGAATGCCGAGAACACTCTCAATCTCATCAAGAAGCTCATAGGGATCACGGGCCTCACGGTCAAACTTATTTACAAAAGTAAAGATCGGAATGTGACGCATTACGCAGACCTTGAAAAGCTTGATGGTCTGGGGCTCAACACCCTTTGCGCCATCGATAACCATGACGGCACTGTCGGCAGCCATAAGTGTACGATAGGTATCCTCTGAGAAATCCTGGTGACCGGGAGTATCAAGGATATTGATACATTTATCTCCGTAATTAAACTGAAGCACTGAAGAAGTAACGGAAATACCTCTCTGCTTCTCTATCTCCATCCAGTCTGAAACTGCATGCTTGGTCGCCTTACGTCCCTTTACGGTACCTGCAAGGTTGATAGCACCTCCGTAAAGAAGGAACTTCTCTGTTAATGTTGTCTTACCTGCATCCGGGTGTGAAATGATCGCGAACGTACGTCTCTTCTCAATCTCTTCTTTTAAATTTGCCATGTCTTCTCCAAATATAAATGTATCCTTAGGTATCCCGGGCGGATCATATATAACTCTCCACCTTAGGTATCCCGGTGGATCATATATAACTCTCCACCTTTGATTTCCATTATTTATACATCAAACTATTTTATTCCGCGTTGCATCTTAACATAAAAGAGACTATGCCGTAAAGACACAGTCTCTTATTTTCCCAATATATACCTTTTATATCCTCGTTTTATCGGATACATCTGTCATTTAATCCATAATAAGATTAAATCAGCTTTATCTCTTGTTTCTCAGGAACTCAGGAATGTTAATTGACAGATCCTTGTTCTGCTGAGGACGGTAGCTTGGCTGAACCGAAGGAGTAGGCTCCATGCTCGGCATAGCCTGCTGCTGAACCTGAGCTGCAACTGAAGGAGTAGGCACAGAAGGTGCAGCCTGATTCTGCATTGTATATCCTACAGACTGAGCCTGTGTGTTGAGAAAGCTTGGAATAGGCTGTCTCTGAGGCTGTACTGCCTGTGGCTGTGGCTGAACAGGAACTGTCTGACGTGGTGCAGCCTGTGGAGCAACAGTCTTCTCCTTAGGAGCATCGAAAACTGATTCAGTTGCCTTCTCATCCTGGATACCTGTAGCGATAACTGTAATCTTGCACTCATCCTGTGCGCTCTCATCATACATAGCACCGAAGATGATGTTTGCATTCTCACCTGCAAGCTCCTCTACATAAGAAGCTGCCTCGTTTGCCTCAACGAGAGAGATATCACCTGAAATATTAATGATAACATCTGTAGCGCCCTGGATAGTTGTCTCAAGGAGCGGAGATGAAATAGCCATCTTAACAGCCTCTGTAGCCTTCTCATCACCCTTTGCTGCGCCGATACCGACATGAGCGATACCCTTGTCCTTCATAACTGAAGATACATCGGCGAAGTCAAGATTGATAAGACCCGGAACATTGATAAGGTCTGTGATACCCTGAACAGCCTGCTGGAGAACTTCATCTGCCTTCTTAAGTGCATCCGGCATAGTAGTTCTTCTGTCAACGATCTCAAGAAGTCTGTCATTAGGAATAACGATAAGTGTATCAACGGATTCCTTAAGCTGCTCGATACCCTTGATAGCATTCTGCATACGCTGACGAGCTTCAAAGCGGAAAGGCTTTGTTACTACACCAACAGTAAGGATACCCATATCCTTTGCAATCTTTGCAATGATAGGAGCTGCACCTGTTCCGGTTCCGCCTCCCATACCACATGTAACAAATACCATATCTGCGCCCTGTAAAGCAGAAGTTATATCTTCTGAACTTTCCTCAGCTGCCTTGGCACCAACCTCAGGTCTTCCTCCGCAGCCAAGTCCCTTTGTAAGCTTTTCACCAATCTGCATTGTAGTTGGTGCCTGACTGAACTGTAAGGCCTGCTTATCTGTATTAACGCCGATGAACTCAACGCCGACAATGCCATCAGTCACCATGCGATTCACCGCGTTATTACCTGCGCCACCAACACCAACAACGATAATTCTTGCAGCTGCCTCTGACTCAGGAAGTTTAATCTCAAGCATAATCTTCCTCCTTCAACACTATATCATCCCATAATGTAGCTTGAATTTGCATGACCACATACGCTTATTTTTCCAAATCTCATCTAGTCCGGTCACACACCCTAATTAAATATACATATTTTTTTAACTATTATCAATAGCTTAACAGATTTTAGCACGCAGATACGCGTTTCAATCCTAAGGTTTTTTCACTTATTCCTTACATTTTTATGACATTATTTCTTAAGAAGATGATCTGAAAATATAGCTTTCATGATCGGCACTTTCATTGTAATCCGACAGATTAAGCGTACCCTTCAAGCCTTCAAGGTTCGGAAGTATATCCTTAAGGGTATATATCTTCATTTCCATATCCTTGTTGCTTCCGAGATATACCTGGATGTCACCCATTTTTAAGGTAGCATTCAGAAGCTCATCATATGCGATCTCGTCACACTTGATCTCATTATCACTGAGAGAACCCGTAAGATTCAGTATGTCATTAAAGACATGCATATTCTGAACCGGAAGCTCTTTGTAGAGAACTATGGATCCGAAGGTAAGTCCCGTTATCCTGGGTATGCCCTCAAGATTCTCTGTTGTGGACTCCACAACTATACCATCCTTATCAAAATACATATGGCTTGACATGTAATCAACATATCCCACTATATTTTTCTCATACACGGTAATGCTTATATCCAGCGGCCCCTCCCAGTTGATATCATATCTCTGGACAAAAGGGATCTGCTTATGCGGCTTTGTCTTGTCCTTCCAGAAACAGTAAAATGCATTCGTATCCCATCGATCGGAAAAGACCTTGGACACCATCTCCTCACTGGTGTATTTGTTATTTCCTATAACCTTAATAGTCTTTATCCTGGCACTTGCAAGTATCACTGCCACAAGAAGTATGATGATCACAAATCCTCCGAGAATCATATGCTTTGCTTTCTTTTCCCGCTCGTAGCTGTATTCGTCCTCGTAGCCGTCATCATATTCATCTTCGTAAAAATAATCGTCTTTATCAAATCTATCTTTTTTCATACGTTAAATTATACAAAAACGCGATGTCATTTCAACAACATCGCGTTTATTTCTTTTGCAGACCTGAGGGTTGGACCCGGGGGACGGGGATAGTGGTCCATTTTTTAAAAATGGACCACTATCCCCGTCCCCCGGGTCCAAACAAGTCCACTGTATTCATTTATTCAATATCATGTTTCCAGTCTTATCTGTCTCGACACCGAAAGTGCGATTCCCATCTCTCCCATCAGAATAAGGAGTGAAGTACCTCCGTAGCTTATGAAAGGAAGTGTAACACCGGTGTTCGGAATCGTATTTGTGGCAACGGCAATATTGAGTATTACCTGAAGTGCAACGTGGCACATGATTCCGATGGTAAGCATTGAACCAAAGAGGTCTCTGGCATTTCTTGCATCATCATAGAGTCTGTAGATGATGAAGGCATAGATCAGTATGATGGACACTGCTCCGAAAAGTCCCAGCTCTTCGCAGATGATGGTGAAAATCATATCATTCTGCGCCTCCGGCATGAGGAACTTCTGAACCGATTCACCGAGACCCTTTCCGAAGATTCCTCCGGAGCCTATGGCATAAAGTCCCTGCAATGTCTGGAAGGTTTCATCCGCATAGCTGGAAGGGTCTTTCCAGGCAAAAATTCTCGTAAGCTGATACTCCTGAAGGATGTTCAATCTTTGCAGGAGTCTCGCCACAGGATAGGCAAAAATGTAAACTGCGGTTCCCGCCACACCTGCCGCAACGAAGGGAACCACCTTTTTACTTGATATCCACAACATGAAAAAGGTTATACCCAGGATGATCATAGCCGTTGAAAGATTTGATATGGCAATGAAAACGCCCGGAAGTACTCCCACTGCAGCAACCTGAAAAATGGTTTTCCATTCATGCATATGGTAGATTCTCTTCGTTATCAATGTTGACAGCATGATGATAACCGCAACCTTCGTGACCTCCGAAGGCTGGAATCTGACTCCCGCAAGGTTGATCCATCTTGCGGATCCATGGGAAGCAACTCCGATAACCAGCGTTCCGATCTGAAGCAGGCAGGCAGCCGCAAAGATAGGTATACTGAATTTGGCATACAGATGATAGTCTATAAAGGACACCACCAGCATAAATGCTACGCCGCCCGCTGCAAAGATTGCCTGTCTCTTCAGGAAATACATTGCGTCATTCATGGAATTCTGCGCGCTGTAGCCCGATGCCGAGTACATCAGCAGAAGTCCGAATCCCGTGACGAATATGATTGTAGACATCAAACTGAAGTCAAAGAAGTGTTTTATTTTCTTTTTCTTTCCCAAATATTATTCCCCCTCTGACCAATCGAGTCTGATTTTCAGAGCGCATTCACACATTCCTTGAAGATGCGTCCTCTTTCCTCGAAATTCTTGAACATACCCCAGGATGCGCAGGCAGGGCTCAGAAGCACATAGTCTCCGGCCTCGGCATAAGCCGCACCGGCCTTCACAGCCTCTTCCATATCCTCTGCAAATACAACATTTGTAAAACCGTATTTTTTTGCGCAGTCTGCGATGATGTTTCTGGTCTGACCTATGAGTATAAGATATTTAACTCTTCCTTCGAAAAGCTTGCACCAGTCATCAAACGGTATCTCCTTGTCGTAGCCTCCTCCGATAAGGATCGTAGGTCCCGGCATGGCAAGCAGCGCCTTGATGGCAGCATCGGGATTTGTGCCCTTGGAGTCATTATAATACCTTACTCCGTTTCTTTCTCTCACAAATTCTATACGGTGCTCAACCGGCTTGAAATTCTTAACCGCCTTCAGAATCTTCTTCATGGGAACATCCATATGCATGCATACGGCAATGGCACACATGATATTCTCATAGTTATGAGCTCCCAGAAGATTTGTCTCATGGACATCCAGAAGAACCTCATCGGTTCCGTCATTAACATAATGGATATTCGGTTCTTTATAATATAATCCCTGTTTCAGTATATGTGAAGTACTGAACCAGATAACCTTCGGCTTTAATGACTTTCTCTTTCCAAACTTCTTAAGCTCCGGATCGTCATAATTTAAAACGATATAGTCCTCCTCTGTCTGATTGAGGGCTATACCCTCCTTGACTCTCGCGTAATTCTTCATGGTCTTGTGCCTGTCAAGGTGATCCGGGGTAATGTTGGTAATGCAGGAGACATGTGGATGGAAATCCATGATAGTCTCCAGCTGGAAGGAGCTTACCTCAAGAACAGTGGCAGAATCATCCTTTGTTTCAAGGGCCTCCGCTGTATAAGGGTTGCCAATGTTTCCGCAAATATGCGTATCTTCGTACTCTTCCTGAAGGATCTCTCCGATGAGAGATACCGTAGTTGTCTTTCCGTTTGTTCCGGTTACCGCACAAAGCTTTCCTTTGCTTGACTGGTATGCCAGCTCTATCTCACCCCAGATAGGGATCTTGGCTGTATCAAGCATTTTCACAAACGGCTTGTCAAGAGGTATTCCCGGACTTATAACCGCAAGATCCACCTGTATGAGATCCGCAGGTTTCAGCTCACCTGCTATAACCGTAACCTGTGCTTTTTTGTCAAAATTTTTCAGGAGCTGCAGCTTATCAAGCTCCGCATTTGAGTCATAGAGGATAACCTCTCCTCCCAGACTAAGGATCTGCTTTGTTGCACAGATCCCGCTCTTTCCCGTGCCCAGCACGAGCACCTTCCGACTTTTCATTTCACTCACCCCGCCTAATAATATACGCTTAATCTTATTTTTTTGTTTACAGGAATCCCTCAGGGCATCCTTCAGCCCGCAGGCATTCAGCATCAAACCCTGATTCACTCACCCCTCACATCCCAAGTGCAGCTATAAGACAAAGCAGTATTGTAATGATTGTAAATACTGTCACGACCTTAGTCTCGGACCATCCGCCCAACTCAAAATGGTGATGTATCGGCGCCATTCGGAAGATACGCTTACCATGAGTTGCCTTAAAATAAGTCACCTGAATAATGACCGACAGTACTTCCACGAGATAAATGAGTGCAAAAAACGGTATAAAAAGCGGGATTTCCATTTCAAATGCAGCCGCCGCCACAAAACCACCTAATGCGAGAGAACCGGTATCTCCCATAAATATCTTTGCCGGATGACTGTTGTATACCAAAAAGCCGAAAAGGCTGCCGCAAACCGCACCTGCAATGGGTACAAGACCGCCATCGCCCTTGAACATGCTGACAAAGGCGATAAACATCGCTATAACTGCCGTAACGGAGCTTGCAAGTCCGTCGATACCGTCTGTGAAATTGGCACCGTTGTCGGTTCCGAGCACTATAAAAAGAAGTGCCGGCACATAGAACCACTCAAGATCCAGATAGAAATCCGTAAAGGGAACCCTCATGAGATTTCTGTAATCCGGAGAAAGGTACAGATATATGCCGAAGATCAGAGTGAACACAAACTGACAGGCAAATTTCTGTTTCGGATTGAAGCCCTCGGACTGGTGCTTAACCACCTTTAAATAATCGTCTATAAAGCCAACGATTGCAAAACCCACTGTAAGAAGCAGTACAGGAAGGATCTTCGGATAACGTACCGCATAAATACCACTTACAATGGTTATGGCCAGTACGAAAACGATACCTCCCATGGTGGGCGTACCCTGCTTTTTAAGATGTGACTCAGGTCCGTCGTCACGAACCTGCTGTCCGAACTTCAGCTTATGAAGCTCGGGTATGGCAAAGGGCATGACAGCTGCAACTATCAGAAAGCCCAATAATACCGATATGACCAGATCAAGATACATACTAACCTCCATGAGTCAAACACAAGTCTGATTTTATCCCGACTTGTATCTGACCCACCAAACAAGTTTGAAACAGCTCCAAACTCTTCACTTTAATTGTTGAAACCCTGAACCCCCGGCATTAGCACAGCCCTTGAGTTCAAGTCTTATTATAATGACATTTCTGCCTGATTACTCTTCTGCTTCCTCAGCTTCTCCTGTCTCCTCACCGCTGTTCGGAACCGCGTCGGGGATCTCAAAGCCCTCATCATCGCCGGAGATCACCTCATCGGTAACGGGTGGTGCCTGAGTACGGACGATAGCATTACCCTCTTCATCAGTTTCGGCTGTCTCTCCGCCCTCGTTCTCGTCGTCTGAGCCTGAGGTTACCTGCTCACCCATGGCTTCATTGGAAATACCCTCTGAACTGTTCGACAGCTTCTTGTTAATGCTGTCTTCCGGATCAGTGTCACTTACAGGAGGGATATTCAGGAACTGAAGGGCATCGTTCATGATCTTTCTTTCTATGAAGATCGCAAAGGATGCCGTAGCCTGTGCCTCACCCACAAGATTCGGAGTATCTACTATAACATATACAACAATTTGCGGATCCTCAACCGGCGCAAAGCCAATAAAGGAAACAAGATAGTTCTTTGCGGAACGGGGGATCTTCTCCGCTGTTCCGGTCTTTCCGCCTACGTGGTAGCCCTGGATCTTCGCCTTGGTACCGGTACCGCCTTCAACGGTCTGGTACAGAGCTTCCCTCAGGAAATCACTGGTAGACTTTGAACAGGTGGTTCTCAGTATCTCAGGCTTAACATCCTGGACCACTGTGCCGTTTCCGTTAAGAATCTGCTTAACCACATGAGGCTTATAATAATTACCGCCGTTCACGATACTGCAGTAAGCCGCAGCCATCTGAACCATGGTGACGTTGTAGTTCTGACCGAAAGAGTTTGTGGCAAGAGTCGTACGTCCGAGACCCTCTGCCGGATATACAAGAGTTGAAGTATCAGCTTCAGCCGGAAGATCGATTCCGGTCTTTTCTCCAAAACCGAAAATATGCTGGTACTTAACGAAATTCTCGGCTCCAAGTGCAAATGCTGTGTTCATGAGGTAGACATTACAGGACCTCATAAGACCTGTCTGTGCGTCGATAATGCCGTCACCGTCATGATTATGGCAGCGGATTCTCCAGGTATGGATACCGTCGCTGAGAGCTATGAAGCCTTCACAGTCAAAGGTGGTTGAAGGGGTAATGGCTCTCTCCTCAAGGGCTGCCGCAAGAGTGATGGACTTGGCGGTTGAACCCGGCTCATAGGTATCGGAGATCACAACATTTCTCCATACCTGGTTCCAGGCTACCTGTTTTCCGAAGGAAAGGATTTCATCCTCTGAGAAGTACTTTCCGACCTCATCCACGGAAATCTTTTCGGCATCGGGATTCTGTCTTTTGTAAACTCCCACTGCCTCTTTTCTTCCAAGCTCCATGAGATCAGAGTTTGTGTACTTTGACTCATCCAGCTCTCTCGGATTATTAAGGTCGAACTGGTTGGTGGAACCCATGGCAAGGATCTCACCGGTCTTCGGGTCCATAACGATGGCTCCTGCCACCTTGGAACCTACATCATCATTCTGCCATTCATTGAGATATCTCTCAAGAGACATCTGAATATTTGTATTAATGGTTGTAACCACAGTCTCACCGTCTGTCGGCTCCTTGAGGACAGACTTAAGCTTTGTATCGTTGTCAAGATAGCCGTACTCGCGGCCATTAACCCCCATGAGGGTATCATTATAAAACTGCTCCACACCTCCGGTTCCCACAGAACCGTCAGCGCTGGAGAAACCGATGACATTGCAGGCGAGTGAGCCGTAGGGATACATTCGCTTGTACTCGTCCTCAAACCATATGCCTCGGACACGGGCCTTCTCACCCTTTTTCACATAAGTCGCGTTCTGATTTTTGATATACTCTTCAAACCCCGACTTTTCATCATAGGAAAGCCCCTTCTTATACTTAACATAAGACTTATCTGCCTTCTCTTTGATGAGTGTCCGTAGTTCACCTTCATCATAACTAAAGTAGGATACCAGAGCCTGAATAGTAGGCTCCACATATCTGTCTCCCTCACCGGAATGGATGACCTTGGGATCCAGGATAAGATTATATACCTTCTGGCTTGTGGCGAGCACCGTACCGTTCCTGTCCATGATGTCTCCGCGTCTGAAGGGAATGGTACGGGAGTCATAGGACGCCTGTCTCTGGGACAGAACTATCTTATTGTACTCCTCGCTGTTATTTTTCACCAGCATGTATATCGCCACGATAAGGGCAATTAAAGCTAGCATTATCACACCAAGTGTGACGGCTAGCTTTCTCTGCATAAAAGGGGAAAGAATCTTTCCCCTTTTGACTTTTCTTTCATTATCAGTATTTTGGGATGTTCTCATATTGTCTTACGTACTCGCTTTCAGTCTTGTCATATAAGATGGTCTGACTGTCATCGGCATAAACCATACCTAACTCCTGAGTTGCAACACGGTAAATCCTGTCAAGATCCAGTGAAGTATCGATACTGTTCTGAAGAGCATCGTTCTCAGACTTGAGCTGGTCAAGCTGCTGCTTCATAAGCTCTATGGAATGAATCCTTGTATTTATATTTGTCTGCAGGCGGATGTAAGAAAAGCACATTAAAAGTGTGCATGTGAGAGCTATCGAAAGAGTTGCGATGAATGGCGCATCCATCTCCACTGTCTTGTTTCTGAGTCTCTCCTGCTGTGCTCTGTACTGCTTCTCCCGATCCTGTAAAATCTTTTCACGCTCAAGCGCCTTTTGCTGTCTGCGCTTCTGACGAAGTGCCTCCTGACGTCTTTCCTGTACCTTACGTACAGTATTTCCATCTACATAAGTTCTGGCTATTCCAGATGTTGTCGCTGCACCCTTACGTACTCGTGCCATAACTACTCCTCCCCAAAATTCCTAACGGTCCCTCTTACCGCATATAACAGGAACTATATAAAAGCCATCCCTGGCTGTGCGACCAATCCATGGCCAAAGGCTGTCCTTCGGCCGGTGCCCTTTGTTTCTGTCTGATGCTAATGTCTACAAGTTGTCACGCATGCTGTAAACCCTGCTGTCCGTTTTATGAGTCTGTGTGTTTCTCGAAAATTCTAAGCTTTGCGCTCTTGGATCTGGAATTCTCCAAAAGCTCCTGTTCACTTGGAAGTATCGGCTTCCTGGTGATAACCCTGCCTCTTGATTTCCTTCCGCAGGTACAGATAGGAAACTCCGGTGGGCAAACGCACGGCTTCTCGGCTGTGCGGAATTTGTTTTTTACTATTCTGTCCTCTAAAGAATGGAAGGTGATGATGCAAAGTCTTCCGTCCTCCTCAAGGGCATCGATCATCTTGTCGATGGAATCCTCAAGTACATCCAGTTCCCGGTTCAGTTCGATACGTATCGCCTGGAAAGTTCTCTTTGCGGGATGTCCCGAGGTTGCCCTGATCCTTGCGGGAATGGCTCCCGAAATGATCTCTGACAATTCAAATGTTGTCTCTATGCGCTTCTTCTCACGATACTGACAGATATGCTTTGCGATATTCTGTGCAAACCTGTCCTCCCCATAGTTTTTGATCATGTGAAAGAGCTGAGACTCAGTGTAATCATTAACAATATCAGCTGCGGTTATGGGATTTCTGTCGTCCATCCTCATGTCAAGGGGTGCATCCGCCCTGTAGCTGAAGCCTCTCTCTGCGGTATCAAGCTGATAACTTGAAACTCCAAGGTCGAGGTAGATACCATTGACCTTTTCGATTGAAAGATCCTGAAGCACTTTATCGATGGCTTCGTAGTTGCTTCGAACTATGGTGACCTTGTCCTTGTGGTCCTTCAGTCTTTCTGTTGCTGCCGCTATGGCATCCTTATCCTGATCTATACCGATAAGTCTTCCTTCCGATGATAATCTTTCGCAGACAAGTGATGCATGTCCGCCGCCGCCCAGGGTTCCGTCTACATAGATTCCGTCCGGTTTAATGTTGAGCCCATCTACTGTTTCATGTAAAAGAACGGAATAATGTTTAAACATCAGATACCAAGACCTTCCCAGTCGGCTTCAAGAGCTTCCTCATCATCAAAATTGTACTTTTCGTTGTAAAGATCAGCGTTCCATATCTCAATGTGATCTCCCACGCCGAGTAATGTAATGTCCTTATCGAGGTTCGCTTTGTCTCTGAGAACCGGTGGAATAAGGATTCTTCCCTGCTTATCTATCTCACAGGTGTTGGCAGAACCGAGGAGAAATCTTTTCAGGCCTCTGGCCTTCTCGTTTGTCATAGGAAGCGCATTTAACTTTTCTTCAAGAATCTCCCACTCCTTAGATGCATACATAGCAAGACATCCGTCCAAGCTTCTTGTAACCGTGAACTCCACTCCGAGCTGGTCTCTGAACTTGGCCGGAATGATAAGTCTGCCCTTGGCATCTAGGTTGTGGTGATATTCTCCTGTAAATGACATATCCCTTTCCTACCACTTTCTACCACTTTCTACCACTTCTATAAATATAATGCAATTTTTTACCATCAGTGTCAAGCTAAGATACCGTAATAATGGGGGTAAGATTCCATAATTTTATAATGATTTTTTATGGGATTTTTATATTATTTTAGGTTTTTTTCTCCGGGATTTTTAATTATTTTAATATGGAGTTTTCGAAATTTTTACAGAATTTTGGCGGAATTGCGTGGGTTTTTGAGTGGCACGGTTGACGTGCCGGCCCTTGAACAGTGCGACCGGTTCTTTGGTGGTGGATAGTGGGGAATGTAAGAATAGTATCTTTTTTCGGGGTAAAAATCGCAAAAAAATAAGGTGGAGGGAAATCCCAGGGTTTTGGGATTTCCTTCCACCTTTTTAAGGCGTATTATACATTAAATCTGAATTCTACGACGTCGCCGTCCTGCATTACGTATTCCTTGCCTTCCATTCTTACAAGGCCTTTTTCGCGGGCGGCGGAAGTGGAGCCGCAGTCCAGGAGGTCCTGGTAGTTTATGACTTCGGCTTTGATGAAGCCTCTTTCGAAGTCGGAGTGAATCTTGCCGGCTGCCTGAGGGGCTTTGGTTCCCACTTTGATGGTCCAGGCTCTGGTTTCCTTTTCGCCGGCTGTCAGGAAGGACATGAGGCCAAGGAGGCTGTAGGATGCGCGGACGATCTTGTCGAGACCGGACTCTGTCATGCCGAGGCTTTCGAGGTACTCTGCCTTTTCGTCGTCTTCAAGCTCTGCGATTTCTTCCTCAATTCTTGCGCTGATAACAAATACTCCGGAGTTGTTGGTTTTCGCATACTCGCGAACCTTCTGTACGTAAGCATTGGAGGCGCCATCGTCAGCAACGGAATCTTCGTCAACATTAGCCGCATAGATCACGGGCTTTCTGGTGAGGAGGTCGAGGGAATCCACGAATGCGTTTTTGTCGTCGTCGCCGGCGTCGTAGGAGATGGCAAGCTTGTCTGACTCAAGGTGTGCGTGAAGCTCTTCGAGGAGGGCGTACTCGGCCTTGGCATCCTTATCGTTGTTGGCAAGCTTCTTGGTCTTTGCCATACGTCTGTCGAGAAGGTCAAGATCGGAGAAGATGAGCTCCAGGTTGATGGTCTCGATGTCTCTTATGGGATCAACGGAACCGTCTACGTGAACGATATTGCCGTCATCGAAGCAGCGAACTACGTGTACGATGGCATCGGTCTCTCTGATGTTTGAAAGGAATTGGTTACCGAGTCCTTCACCCTTTGAAGCTCCCTTTACAAGTCCTGCGATATCTACGAACTGGATAACTGCGGGTGTGATCTTCTGTGAATTGTAAAGTGCAGCCAGCTTGTCGAGGCGCTCATCCGGTACTGCCACCACGCCGACGTTCGGCTCGATGGTACAGAAGGGATAGTTTGCAGACTCAGCTCCTGCTTTTGTTATTGCGTTAAAAAGTGTTGACTTACCAACGTTCGGTAATCCCACGATTCCTAATTTCATATTATCTTATATCTCCTTTAAAAACCTTTATTTTATGGGCTTTTCGCTATATGTCTTTCTGACCGAGTGCCACATCGAGTGCCACGAGTCTTTATTTCGCATTAAGTTTTATATCAC
>Ga0256404_1003445_pt1 | contig 32158 bp, 30 predicted proteins | sample RumenRJG_01DNA_FD_185990 | JGI IMG/M metagenome (GOLD analysis project Ga0256404, IMG submission 185990) | Bovine rumen microbial communities from Lethbridge, Alberta, Canada - RJG_01 | ecosystem: Host-associated > Mammals > Digestive system > Stomach > Rumen | place: Canada: Alberta | collected...
GAACCATGAAGAACAAGACATTTTGGAAATTCGCGATTCAAACAGCCATTAGTGTGCTGTCGGCCATCGCAACGGCACTGGGCGTGACCAGCTGCATGGCGTAAAAAAGAGTGAGCTCGGCAAATTGCCGGGCTCACTTCATTTATGTCTACGGACTTCAAGGACTTTTTCTAAACAAAGTTAAAAATAGTAATGTTTTGCACAGAAAACAAAGAATATATTTGTTTTTTGTACGAAATATAACTATATTTGCACCGTGCAAGCACTAAATCTATTTAGATGACACCGTTTGAGAACATAGGCAACATCCCCTTTGACGTTAATGTGCTAAGTGCGGTTTTTCCGAACTATAAGCATATTAACGAGAAGGCACGTGCGCTCGAAAAGAATGGCCAGATTATACGCTTAAAGAAAGGTATGTACGTGGCCAGCAAAATGGAAACCGGTAAGGAACTGTCGAAGGAACTGATAGCCAATCATATTTACGGGCCATCATATGTGGGCTGTGAATATGCCATGCGCCATTATGGTTTGATACCAGAAAGGGTGTATCAGGTAACATCGGTTACCACCAAGCACTCTAGGGATTTCGAGAATGCAGTAGGCCGTTTCAGTTATCAAAACTGCTCGCCAGAATACTTCGCAGTTGGCGTAAGGATAGAGCATGCCGATGGTGTTAACTTCTTGATAGCTACCCCCGAGAAGGCACTCTGCGATGTGATCAACTTTAGCAAGTGCCTGAATCTACGCTTCATGAAGGATGTAGAGACTTATCTTGAGGAAGACATCCGTTTTGACACTGACGCACTTGAGGGCTTCGATATCAAACTTCTTGAACGATGTGCATTAGCAAGTCGCAAGCAATCGAGTATTAACATGTTAATAAAGTATATAAAGCATGTCAGACATCTTTGAACAAATGATAGCGCAGCATACTATCGCAGGCGATAACGATAGGAAGAATGCCCTCTACGAGGTGATGCAGCAGGTGGTGCTGAGCGGTCTTTACCGTGGCGGTTTCTTTAAAGAGGCAGCCTTCTACGGTGGCACGTGTCTCAGGATATTTCACGGATTAAGGCGATATTCTGAAGATATGGATTTCTCTTTACTGGCAAAGAATCCGGATTTTACGCTCGAACCCTATTTCCCTGCCATTATCGAAGAGGCTCGACTCTTAGGGCGAACGGTTACTATTACAAAGAAGGATAAGCGTACCTTTGGCAAGGTGGAATCAGCTTTCCTGAAGGATAATACAGATGTGTACAACCTGACGTTTCAGACCGAAAAAGCATTGAAGATAAAGATAGAGGTAGATGTCAATCCTCCTCTTGAGTTTTCTACGGAGCAGAAGCTACTTATGCTGCCTTTCTCGTTTACCACGCGTTGCTTTACCCTGCCCGATCTGTATGCCGGCAAGATGCATGCTCTTACTTTTCGTGCTTGGAAGAATCGTATCAAGGGACGCGACTGGTACGATTTCGAATGGTATGTGCGAAATCGTGTAGCATTGGATTTTGAACATCTAAAGGTCAGGACAAAGGAGTTTAATGATATTGACCTTACCAAGGAACTCTTTTTGGAGCTTCTAAAGGAACGTATTTCCAAAGCGGACATTGATGTGGTAAAGGCCGATGTCATCCCTTATATCATTGACAAGCGAGAGCTCGATATCTGGAGCAACGACTACTTTCTGCAATTGGCCGACATGATTGTGTTTAAGTGAATTTTATGAAGGATAGGAGAAGTCTACGGACATATAAAAAAGAGTGAGCCCGGCGTTTTGCCGAGCTCACTTCATTTATGATATTTTCTTAAATCACATCGTCCTCGTCGACAATATCCTCATCGTCGTCCTTGTATGTGGGAACAGGCGTGTCACCAAGATCTTCATAATCTTTATTATATTTAGAACTTTCACCACTGACACCGAGCAGAGGGCAGCTATTCGCCAACTTTACCACGCACATCGCGGGCCTGATATATTCTTTTTTCATATTGTTTTTTGATTCTATTATTTATATTCTACGGGTTTATTGTCTACGGACTTCAAGGACTTTTTGGACTTTGCCGCCGAGGCGGCGCTGGCGCTGTCACTGTCCTTTTAGTCCCAAGAGTCCGTAGACCTTTTATTACTCCTTAGCGAACCAACACTTTTTTGCCATTCACGATATACAGACCCTTCTTTGGCTTCTCTATACGGCGACCCTGCAAGTCATAGATGGCGTCAGCCATTTCCGTGCTTTGACTTTCCCCTGCGGGCCGTCGAGCTAAACCTTCTGTGATTTCTGTGTGACCTACTCCTGTCGGTGTGCCCTCATCGAACACCATACCGAACAAACGGGCTTTTTCCGACGACGAAACGGTGAAGAAAGCCTTGCGGGCAGGAACATTGGCGCCACCAAACTTATGGAAACCAAAGTGGTCGTTCTTGTTGCTCAGCATAAAGAGTGTCTGGGCATCGTTGGCAGTGAGCGTGGTGCGAGCCGTAGGCATATCCACACCACGAAGGTCGTTCTTCACGCTATACTCTGCAGCCGAGACATCATCGCGAGTCATGCTGATGTCGTCGTTCTCGCTGGCGATGATGACGGCCGTGCCCTTGGGAATCACCTTGCCCAACTTGTAAAGGGTGATCATGTCGTCATCCACCGTAGCGGTATAGGCGCAGGCTTTCTCTTCCTCATTAATACGATAGCCTGCATCGCCACAATAGAAGGTGCTCCAGTTGACACCATCAAACTGACTGCCCTTAAAGCTGATCTCCTTCATAGGCTCCCATACAGCCGTAACGCTCACGTTCTTCTGCGGCATTTGGAACGAGTTATCCTCGATAGTAACTTCCTCGCTTTTGTAATTTACCAAATCATATCCCGCACGATTTGCATAAAGCCATATTTTATCGTACAGCTCACCCATAGTGTAGTTTCTGATAGTAATGGTTTTGGTTGATGTTATGCCATAGCCGAGATTCAGATGAAGGAGAGGCCTGTTATCAGCGAGTCTTGCATCAAGAAATGGGACATCCACGTCCTCACCGTAAATATCCAGTCCCGTGCTGACATCGAAGTCGCATCTATTGGGTATTTTGCCACTACCGATGACGCAACCTATAAATGAACCTGTGCCAATGATAGATGGATCAATAACATTGCACTCGCTAATAGTTCCATTTTCATTTTTGCCTGCAATGCCACCAAGATGCGAATCGCCACTTATAGATGGAGCAATAACGCTACAATTAGTAATTCTACCACCATTGTTATTGCCTGCAATGCCGCCAATACTATTAGTGCCGCTAAAGCTTGGGGCGATAAGGGTTACGTTCTTGACAATCGCACACTTACCGATGCTGCTGAATAGTCCTACATTTTCTTCACCGCTGAATTTGAGTCCCGTTATTGTGTGTCCCTGCCCATCGAATGAGAAATTTATCGAAGCTGAATAAATATCGATTGGCATGAAGTTTCCTCTTTGATTTGAAGTAATCTCACAGTCTAACGGCATATTTGTGAAGTCAAGGTCTGCCGCAAGTTTTACCTTATGGTCTTCTAGCCTTATACTCTGTAATTTTTTGGCCAATTTAGCACCAAGATCAATTAATCCTCGCTTTTGGGAGATGACGTAGGTTTCATCATTTTCGTCAAATGATATGGCAATGTCATCGAAGGAAACGCATGTGCAATCGACTCTCTTACTGCCATCAGCTTTAATACTAAGATAAGACTTGATAGGCACCCGCATGTGTCCTGTTTTTAGGTTAACAGCCTCATATTTATCGTTGACATAGAGAACGCTGTTCCTGCAATCAAGTTCGACATGAATCGCTAATTTTGCGCCTTTAAATGCATCCCTATAGATTGTTAATATGTTGCCTGGTAGCATGAGGGTGCCATACTGGTATTTTTGAAATGTATATCTTGGGATATCGGTCAGATTGGTGCATTCACGCAAATCTATGTCGCCTCTGTAGCCATTGAATGCATTTTCGTGGATAGTCGTGAGTTTGCTTCCCTTGGCAACGGTAAAAGTGCAACCTTTAGTGTATTTTGTCCCCACGCCACAAAAAGCATATTTTGCGATTTTGCTGACACTTGCAGGAATACTTATCTTTCTCAGAGCTTTAGCATTATAGAAAGCGTAACCACCGATATATGTCAGTCCTTTAGGCAATATGACTTTCTTGATTTGCTCGCGATAATTATACCAAGGCACGTTATTGGCAGAGTTATAATTATACATATCGCCTTCACCACTAATGGTAAGCGTACCGTCGCTCTCAGTGAACGTCCAAGTCAGGTTATTTCCACACGTACCACTATCGTCCGCCCATGCCGTCGTGACGGTGAGCATTGTTAACAGCAGCGTCATACTCAGGCGCTGGAGTGCGCCCCTGAATCCTTGTAGCCCCAGGCATCCTTGCTGGGCCATTCTCATTGCATTTGTTTTCATATGCATAATTGGTTATTTTAATCGTTACTTTCTATGGTCGAGTGCGTGTCCGAGGACACTAATTGTCTAAAAAACGCCCGCAAAGGTACACATTTTTTTTGTAATAAGGTGTTTAAAATTCCAAGTAGGTGTTTAAAATTACGGAATTAGGTGTTTAAAATTACGGAATTAGGTGTTAAAATTACGCGAATTCTAACTTTTTGTCTGCGACGCTACACGAATGACCATAAATGAACGCAAATTTTTCACGAATAATATTGTAGACAGAATAATAATCTTAGAAAGAAATTCGCAATTTAATGGGATTTTAGCGCTATTTCATGCATTTTTGAGCAAAAAGAACCGTAAAATCGCAATTTATTGAGATTTTCGCATTAAGTTTGGAAATTAATTGCTATATTTGCACCGAAATCGCAATATAATGAGATTATGACGCAGCAAGAAATTGGTTACTCCATCAAGGAAAGGCGCAAGAAATTGGGCATCAACCAGCAGACACTGGCGGATCTGTCGGGTGTTGCTGTTAATACTGTTGTAGCAATCGAGCGCGGCGAGGGCAACCCTCGGTTAGTCACCATGCTCACGATACTGGACACTCTGGGACTGCAGATAGACATCAATATCAAGCAACTTGACTATGAGACAGTGTAAAGTTTACGTTCACGACATGGAGGCTGGCATCCTGCAAGAAACCGATGCCAGGGAATACGTGTTTACCTATGATGAGAACTATCATGGCGAACCCGTCTGTTTGGCAATGCCCTTACGGAAAGAGCCTTATCGCTCCAACCACCTTTTCCCATATTTCTTTAACATGCTGTCTGAAGGCTCCAATCGTCAGACGCAATCATTATTGCTCCACATCGATGAAAACGATGACTTCGGCATTATGCTTGCTACTGCTCAGCATGATGCTATAGGAGCTGTAACCGTTAAACCACTTTGATTATGACAGAGATAAACGTATGCCCATGTACCCTGCAGGAGGGCTTTGCCACCTATTCACCTACAGCCCGCAAGCTATTGTTTGACGGGAAGGCGGTTTCTCATGTACTGGACTTTGACAGTCCCAACAATGACAGCGCCGACAACGAAGCCTACTTGAAGAATGTGGGGCGCATCTCGCTGTCTGGCGTGCAGCCTAAGGCGAGTTTGGTAGTAAATGATGAAGGGCGTTTGGTGAAGCCTGCTGAGAAAGAACGAGGCACATACATCCTAAAGCCTGCCCCCTCATCGTATGCCTTGCTAGACCGCAAGTACTGTCCTGCTAACGAACATCTCACTATGCAGCTGGCTTCACAGGTATATCACATTGAAACGGCGGCCAACGCTCTTTGTTTTTTCCGTGACGGAGAGGCAGCCTATATCTGCCGGCGCTTTGACGTAGGTCCAAATGGGCAGAAATACAGTCAGGAAGATTTTGCTTCTCTTGCGGGACTGACCAATGTCAATGGCGGCAGCGACTTCAAATATTGTAACCTGAGCTACGAGGAATGCGCTGACATCATCCGCAAGTATGCCAAGGCAGCACCCGTAGAAATCCTGAAATTTTTCCGTATCGTCGTGTTCAACTATCTCACACTGAATGATGATGCCCACCTGAAGAATTTCTCACTCATCAATCGTGGCGACGGGGAATATCATCTGGCTCCTGCCTATGACCTCATCAATACCAGCCTTCACCTTAGCATGCCTCGCATCTTCGCCCTTGACAATGGATTATTCAAGGAGGGCATGAAGTTGTCTGACACGAAAACGGTAGGACGCAGGGACTTTGAGGAGTTTGGGCGCCGCATTGGATTGTCGGACCGACTGATAAAGCGCGAACTGGATTTCTTTGCCACAGACCATCCCCTGGCAAAGGAACTGATTGATAAGTCTTTCCTGTCAGAATCCTTGAAACGAAGCTATTGGCTTTCGTACAAATACCGACGAACAACACTGACGTTTTCCTAAAGATATTTGTCTAAGGTTTTTTACGGACATGTAAAAAAAGAGTGAGCTCGGCAAAACGCCGGGCTCACTTTCAATATATATTTTCAGATAATACTTACTTGCCGAAATAGCGCTTCAGCAGACCAGCGAAGCCGGCACCATGACGGGCCTCGTCCTTGGCCATCTCGTGAACGGTGTCGTGGATGGCATCGAAACCGGCAGCCTTGGCGTTCTTGGCAATACGGAACTTATCCTCGCAGGCACCTGCCTCGGCAGCAGCACGCTTCTCAAGGTTGGTCTTGGTGTCCCATACAACCTCGCCCAGCAGTTCAGCGAAACGAGAGGCATGGTCGGCCTCTTCGAAAGCGTAGCGCTTGAAGGCCTCGGCAATCTCGGGATAACCCTCACGATCGGCCTGACGAGCCATTGCCAGATACATACCAACCTCACCACACTCACCATTGAAGTGTGCACGCAGGTCGTTGATCATTTCCTCACTAACTCCCTCGGGCTTGCCGTCACCAATCTTATGAACGGTGGCATAAGTCATATCAGCATCATCCTTCAGTTCAGAGAACTTTGAGGCAGGAGCCTTACAGATGGGGCACTTCTCGGGGGGATTTTCGCCTTCGTAGATATATCCACAAACGGCGCAGATAAACTTTTTCTTCATAATCTAAAAACTTAGTATTTGGTTAGTAATAGAGTTATATGTTTGCAAAGATAAGGATAAAAAATAAATCCTGCAAGTTTTTTGCAGGATTTTATGTTATTATTTTTTCTTCGTGCGATATTTGCTCAGCACGGGTATCTCCTCGCACAGGGCATCGGCCAGCAATCCGGCCACAACATGGGCACCATAGACATTATAGTGGGTGTTGTCCTGTTTACCCTTGGGTTCGCTGGGCTCTTCGCCCGGGCGGTACCACATGTGGAGCTTCTTGGATGCCTCGCGCCCCAGTCCCTGTTCCAGGTCGTGCGTAATCTTGTTGGCATCGACGAAATGCACGTTCATGCGCTGAGCCACATCTCGCGGTGCCACACGATAGAGGCCGTGGGTGTCAATCAGGGAGTCGCCCTCCACCATCTTCACACCATCCTTGAAGGTGGTGGTACGTAGCAGTTCGTCGTCCTCGATCTGAGGTGCCTCGACAAAGAAGTTGCGGCGCACCACACAGTTCATCAGCACGGGGATGCCACCATGTTCGCGCGTCTCGCGCACATAGCGTGCCAACATATAGTCGAACGTAGAGCCGGGATCGGTGTGGCGGTCGGCCTTGGGCTTCTCGTCATTATGTCCGAACTGGATAATGACATAGTCGCCGGGCTTCATCTTCTGGAGCACCTTGTCCCAGCGTCCCTCGTTGTAAAACGAGAGCGACGAGCGTCCGTTAACTGCATGATTGTCAACGACTATATACTCTTCATCAAAGTATTCCTGCAAGGCCATACCCCACCCTCGCTCCTGCTTACCTTTAGAGAGATCTTTCTGTGCGGCGGTAGAATCACCTATAATAAATATTGTCGTAGTTTTCTGTTTGGTGGCCGAGGTACAAAGCAGTACCAAGGCCATCAATACAGTAAGTAGTTTGATTTGTTTCATTGATTTGTTTTTATAATGGTTTTACGACAGCTTCGCAATGAGCTCGTCGGGCGAAACGAGTGTCTGTTCACCCGTCTCCATATTCTTCAGCGTCACCTTGCCCTCAGCAATCTCGTTGTCGCCAGCCAGCACCACGAAAGGAATCTGCTTGGCATTGGCGTACGACATCTGTTTCTTCATCTTCGTGCTGTCGGGGAAAATCTCGGCACGGATGCCAGCCTGACGCACCTTGGCAACGACAGGCAGACAGTAGGCCGTCTCCTTCTCACCGAAATTGATGAAGAGCACCTGAGTGGTCTGCAGCGAGTCCTTGGGATAGAGGTCGAGCGCGTTGAGCACATCGTAGATACGATCCACGCCAAACGAGATACCTACACCTGAAAGACCAGGCATGCCGAAGATACCCGTGAGGTTGTCGTAACGACCACCACCAGAGATAGAGCCCATAGGTGTGTCGAGCGCCTTCACCTCGAAGATAGCACCGGTATAGTAGCTCAGGCCACGAGCCAGCGTCAGGTCGAGCTGAATCTCGTTGTTAAGTGAAGTCAGGAAACTCAGGATATAACGGGTTTCCTCGACGCCCTTCAAGCCGGTCTCACTGGAAGCGAGCACCTGGGCAATGGTCTCGAGCTTCTGCTCGTTAGTACCCTCGAGCATGATGATAGGCTGCAGCTTCTCAATCTGCTCGTCGGTGAGACCATCCTCACGCAGTTCGGCATTCACATTGTCGATACCAATCTTATCGATCTTGTCGATAGCCACGGTGATATCCACGATCTTGTCGGCAGCACCGATCACCTCGGCGATACCAGTCAGGATCTTGCGGTTGTTGATCTTGATCTGCACACGCACACCGAAACGGGTGAACACGGTGTCCACGATCTGCATCAGTTCCACCTCGTTGAGCAGCGAGTCAGAGCCCACCACATCGCCATCGAACTGATAGAACTCACGATAGCGGCCCTTCTGGGGACGGTCGGCACGCCACACGGGCTGCACCTGATAGCGCTTGAAGGGCAACTGCAGTTCCTCGCGGTGCATCACCACATAGCGGGCGAAAGGCACGGTGAGGTCGTAGCGTAGACCCTTTTCGCAGATTTTGGAAGCCAGGCGGAGCGTGTTGCGCTCGGTCAGTTCGCTATCCTCAATCTTCGACAGGTAGTCGCCAGAGTTCAGAATCTTGAAGAGCAGTTTGTCGCCCTCCTCGCCATACTTACCCATCAGGGTCTGAAGGGTTTCCTGCGCAGGGGTCTCAATCTGCTGGAATCCGTAGAGCTCGTACACGCTACGGATGGTATTAAAGATATAGTTGCGCTTGGCCATCTCTACAGGGCCAAAGTCGCGCGTTCCTTTGGGAATACTTGGTTTGTTTGCCATTTATTTTCTCACGATTGTTTGCTCTCTATCGGGGCCGATAGAGATGATAGTAATTGGAGTTTCGAGTTCTTTCTCGAGGAACTTGATGTAGTCAGAGAACTGCTTGGGGAACTGACTCTCAGAAGTGAACTTCGTCATGTCGGTCTTCCAACCGGGCAGCTCTACATATACAGGTTCGATACCCTCCTCGATGTTGTAGGGGAAGTCGCGTGTCTCCACGCCATTCACCTTATAAGAAGTGCAGGCCTTGATGGTGTCGAAGCCATCGAGCACGTCGCTCTTCATCATGATGAGCTGGGTAACACCGTTGACCATGATAGAATAGCGCAGGGCTACGAGGTCGATCCAGCCACAACGGCGCTCACGACCAGTCACGGCACCATACTCATGACCCAGGTCACGAATCTTCTTGCCAGTCTCGTCGAAGAGCTCTGTGGGGAAAGGACCGGCACCAACACGGGTGCAGTAAGCCTTCATGATACCAAACACCTCGCCAATCTTGTTGGGACCGATACCCAGACCGGTGCAGGCACCAGCACAGATGGTGTTTGAAGAAGTAACGAAGGGATAGCTACCGAAGTCCACATCGAGCATAGTGCCCTGGGCACCCTCGCACAGCACACTCTTGCCAGAACGCAGGATCTGGTTGATCTCGTGCTCAGAATCAACGATGGGGAACTGACGCAGGTACTCGATACCCTCGAGCCATTTCTTCTCTACCTCCGTGATATCATAGTCGAAGTTGAGCGACTTCAGGATAGCCTCGTGGCGAGCCTTTGCAGCAGCATACTTCTCAGGGAAATTCTCGAGGATATCGCCAACACGCAGGCCCGTGCGACTTACCTTGTCGGTATAAGTAGGACCAATGCCCTTACCGGTGGTGCCCACCTTGTTCTTACCCTTCTGAGCCTCATAGGCTGCATCGAGCACACGGTGGGTAGGCATGATGAGGTGAGCCTTCTTTGAGATATGAAGACGCTCTCTCAGGGGATGGCCAGTGGCCTCGAGTGCCTTTGCCTCCTCCATGAAGAGATCGGGAGCCAGCACAACGCCATTACCGATAATGTTTACCTTGCCACCCTGGAAAATACCTGAAGGGATAGAACGGAGCACATACTTCTCGCCGTTGAACTCCAACGTATGACCAGCGTTAGGACCACCCTGGAAACGGGCTACCACATCGTAATGGGGAGTCAGCACGTCAACAACCTTTCCTTTACCTTCGTCGCCCCACTGCAAACCCAGCAGGACATCAACCTTACCTTGTTTCATTGTCTTTATGTTTTTGTATTCTAATTATTTCTCTTTTTATTTTTCCTTGTGAGTGCACCCTGACACACAGAACAGATGCCGTAGATATAAAGGGAGAAGCCATCCTTGCGGAAGCGCTTCAGGTGCATGTTCTCTATGGCCTCTACCACCTCGGGAGCCTTGATCTCAGTCACCTTGCCACACACGGTACATATCTGGTGGCAATGGTTATTGTCAGAACGGCATGCCTCGTATTTCGTAGTGCCCTGAAAACGGTGACGGATTACCAGGCGCAACTCCATGAAGAGATTCAGCGTATTATAAAGCGTGGCACGGGAGACGGGGAATTTATCATTCTCTGCCAGTTTCGCGCCCAGTTCATCAATGGTGAAATGCCCATCCATACTATAAACCGCACGAAGAATCGCATAACGCTCGGGCGTTTTGCGATGATTATTCATTTCCAGATAATTATCCAGAATCCGTACTACAGCAGCATATGTTCCTTCTATTTTATCAATAGTCTTCATAAACCGACCGCAAAGTTACAAAATTATATTGAATATCAGGTATAAAAGGAATAAAAAAATACGCTATACGAATAAATATGCAGGCGGCTGTTAATTAGACGCAGTCAAAAATACCCGTAGGCTTGGTGCGTTTCAGCACTTCCAGTTCGAAATCCTTGCCGGCCACGATACCATAGGAACGCAGGATGGTCTCGATGGTCTTGCGTGCCAGTTCGGGGTGGTTGTTCTCCTCCGAGAGATGGCAAAGCCATACGTGACGCAGATGCTCGCACATGTTCGTGGCAATAGCCTGACCACACGCCTCGTTGTTCAGATGACCGAAGCCATTGGCAATACGTTCCTTCAGATACTGGGGATAGGGTCCCTGCTGCAACATCTCGCAATCATGATTGGCCTCGATGACCAGGTGCTGGGCACGACCAATATACTGTGCCATCTCGTCGGTCACACGGCCGGCATCGGTAATGATGCAGAACGTGGTGTCCTGGACCTCAATCATATAGCCCACGTTATCACTACTGTCGTGGGGCACGGTGAATGGGGTTACGGCGAACTCGCCCAACTGTACCGTGACGCCTGGCTCCACGTAATGACGCAGTTCGGCACCAACCTTACGTACCACACAGAAATTACGGTCAATACCCTCGTGGACGGTACGGGTGGCAAAGACGGGCAGTTGGTAATCATGGCTCATGCTGCCCACACACTTGATATGGTCAGCATGATCATGCGTAATCAGGATGCGATGCACCTTGTAGATGTTCAGTCCGTAGTCACGAAAATACTTCTTCAACGAACGGATGCCTACGCCGGCATCAATAATGAGACTATCCGTCTCTGTGTATAGATAATAGCAGTTACCACTGCTTCCGCTTCCAAATGATATAAATCTCAGCATTTAATATATATGGTTTCCAATAATTCTTTTAGTCGGCGTACCGCCTTTGTAAAAGCGGCAAAGCCGAGCGCTTAATTCTTACTCGGCGAAGCCGACACCTCTTACCTCTTACATCTTACATCTTAGAACGGCATACCCACGGCGAAATGGAAGGCATAGTCGCGCTTGAAGTTGGGATGGAGCACAGGATAGTGCTCGTCGTCCTCGGCCTCGTAAGCCGGGTTGACCGCCTTCATACCCAGGTCGAAACGCAGGATGAAATAGTCGAAGTTCAGGCGCAGGCCCAGTCCATAGCTGACTGCCAGCTGACGGGGAAAATCCTTGAAGCTGAACTGTCCGCCGGGCTGTTCGTCGTACTGGCGGATGGTCCAGATATTACCGGCATCCACGAAGAGGGCTCCGTTGAATTTCCAGAACAGGTACGTGCGATACTCGGCATTCAGGTCGAGCTTCATATCACCCGTCTGGTTGATGAAGTTGATACGTCCGTCCTGTTCCTTATACTGTCCCGGTCCCAAAGAACGCACGGTCCATCCACGCACACTATTGGCACCACCGGAGAAATAGCGTTTTTCAAAGGGCATCACGGTAGAGTTGCCATAGGGATAGGCCACACCAAGACCAGCATGGAAAACCAGTTGGTTGTTCTTATCAATCATCAGGACATGACTCAGATCCAAATCGCACTTCACATACTGCGCAAAGGCGATGTTAAACACCTGATTATGACCCAGTTCGTCTTTCTGGGCATTCCACATGCGAGACGCCAGTGAGAGCAGGTTTCCCGAGGTCTCGATATTCGACTTAAACGCCGTATTGCCCTTGGTGACGGAATATCCGAAACCAATCTTGGTGATAAACAGATCCTCGTAGTTATAACGCAGGATAGCGTTACGGTTGTTGTCATTTCTCAGATACTCATTATGAAACGTCTCTGATATCCAGGGCATGAAGACATAGTTGAGGTCGAGCACATCCACCTGGAACTTATCCTTGCGATGCGGGAAGCTCCACTTGTAGCGCCAGGCAGCAGAGAGGAGCCGGCGGTGGAACTCAGGACGGTCCTGCATATCGTAAAGCAGGGACACCTCGCTGGTGGCATTGACCAGCCGACGGATTCGCCGGTTGACAAAGGGCGAGATGAATCGGGGGAACTGCAACTTGGCCTCGGCGCTATATTCCACGAAGTTCTGATTGGAGTAGCCCTCCAGACCGCGGATGGCCTCGTAGGCACCACGCAACTGGACGCTCAGCACCTCGCTACCACGAAACAGGTTGCGGTTCTGGTAAGTCAGCGAGGCCGCGGCGCCCAGGTCGCCCGCCGTATTCGTACCTTCAGGCTGGAAACTCAGCGTAGAGGGCTTGTTGTTCTGCAGGAGGATCTGGCAATCCAGCGAGTCGGCATCCGGCACCTGCTTAAAGGTGATATTCGTATATTTCACGGCCTGCAAGCGTCCGAAGTGGTTATACGTATTCTGCAAACCGGAGGCGGAATAAGGACTGCCAGAATGCAGGTGCGTGCACTCCTGGAGCACATGCTGGCGGAGGTGAATCTGGTTATCACCAGGGCTGCCGCTACCGTAATTGATATGACGCATCCAGTAACGCGTATGAGGCACATATTCCTCGTTGGGCAGCTGATAAGGCGCCAGATGCAACGTCAGGTTGATGAGTCGCGAATGGGATATGGAGTCAGCCTGATAGGTGATATAGTCCTTATGAAAACGGTAATAGCCGGAATCTGAGAGGAGCGTGCTGATACGCTTGCGCTCGGCATCCAGTTGGGACACGTCAAACTTCATGCCCTTGTATAACAGACTGGCAGACGCACCCTGCTGGGACAAGATACGGGCGATGGTGGTATCCTGAATCGCATAGCCGATACTATCTACGAAATAGGGTTCGCCGGGTTGCAGGAGATATTCGACCTTCGCCTTGCGTCCTTTCGTGGATACCTGCAGCCTGACCTGTGCGTCAAGGAAGCCCTCGTTCTTCAACTGCTGGGCCAGGTCGGCACAAGTCTGTACGGAAGAAAGACTGTCGAACACGACAGGAGCCTCGCCCATCGACTTCAACGTGCGGTTGATCCACTTCGTGCTGTCCCTGCCCGACAGGGAATAGACGGCAAGGGGAAGCTTATAGAGCGAGAACCATCGGCTATTGGGCATCTGTCTGACATAATTGCGCAGAGCCAACGTATTGATATCATGATAGTTACTTTCCGACTTCACCTTCACGCTTTTCAGCAGATACTGGTCTTTTGGTACATATTTTGTGCTGGAGCACGATGAGAAAAAGACCATCGCACCCAGAAAAAAAGAGGTCAGAAAGTGTACGTTTCGCATAATCAGATGCAAAGGTACTAATTAAATAAGAAAATCTGACGGTATTATAAAAAAATTTAGTAATTTTGCAATATGATTAGCAAAAACCAGATAAAATTTGTGCGCCAACTGGAGCAAAAGAAATACCGCAAGAAGGAAGGTCTCTTCGTGACAGAAGGACCGAAGGTGGTTGGCGACCTGCTGCGTGCAGGATTCAAGGCTCACACCATATTTGCCACAAGCGAATGGGAAAGTCTGGGGCAGACCTTCCAGGAGGTCAGCGATGAGGAACTGCGCCGGGTGAGTTTCCTGCAGCATCCACAAAGGGTTCTGGCGCTGTTTTTCATCCCTACGGAATCGGTACCATCGGTTTCCAGTCTGTCACTGGCCCTTGACGACGTGCAAGACCCGGGCAACCTGGGTACGATCATCAGGATAGCCGACTGGTTTGGTATTGACACCATCTACTGTTCGGAGAATACGGCGGATGCATGGAGTCCCAAGGTGGTACAGGCTACGATGGGCAGTATTGCGCGCGTGAACATTATCTATACAGACTTACAGGAACTGATCTGTAAGGCACAGGTACCTGTCTACGGCACGCTGCTCGACGGACAGGATATCTACACGCAGGAACTGAGCAAGGAGGGTATCATCGTGATGGGCAACGAGGGAAATGGCATCTCGGCACCTATCCGTAAGCTGATTAACCGCAGGCTGCTGATACCACAGTTTCACGAAGGTCCGGAAAGTCTTAATGTGGCCATTGCCACAGCTATCACCTGTTCGGAATTCAGGCGTCGCTATCCCCTATAACAGGCGTTGCAGGACGATGGCGTCGTGATAGGTTTTTCCATCGAAAAGCCAGTCACTCAGGTTGCCTGTCTGGCGATAGCCCATTCCCTGGAACAGGTGCAGAGAGGCTTCGTTCTCCACGGCAACAACGGCATACAACTGGTGCAGATGAAGGGTGTCGTGGGCATATTGATGCAGGTGCTCTACAGCTGCCTTTGCGTAACCCTGACAGCGACAGGACTTACAGATAATGATGCCTATCTCTGCTTTCTGGTTCTTGGGGTCGAACTTCATGATATCGGCCAGTCCGATGGGCTGGTGCCGGTCATCCTCGACAATCAGGCGGACTTGTTTGTCGGTATAGATATCGCCGGTGGTATCTGACATGAACTCGTGCAACACAAAACGGGAGTATGGCACGTTGGTGAGACTCATGCCCCACATAGACTCGTCGTTCTCTATACGATAGAGCAAATCCAGGTCTTCAGGCTCCATCGCCCTGAGTGATATCTGCTGAACCTGTTTCATCCTACTATCTCCATCGGGGTTATAATCACGTTGCTCTCCTTGGTATATGTGCCCAGGATATGACCAGGATTCGCGGCCATATCGGATATGATATCCTCATAGGATATGGTGCTCGTATCATAAACAAAACAGCCATTTCCACCTGTTGCAGTGGTCAGTCCCTTACGCTTGACGATAGCATTGAAGCGCGACCGCACCCTCTTGCTGCCTTTATAGATATAGACGATGTCGTATCGGCGTTTGGGGAAGAAACCCAGCGACTTACGCAAGCGCATATACAACATCTGTATCAGGGCTATCAGCGCACGGAAATAGATAGCCACCTTGATGGGCAGTGTGACCAGCAGACTGAGGTGACCATAGTGCTTACGGAAGAAAATCAGCATGGCCTGATAGAAAACGTGGACATAACGGAAGCTGGACTTCTGCGTAGACTCGCCCTTGTAATGAACGATACGGCCCGGCACATACCAGTTCTCGTAACCTGCCTTCAGGATTCTGTATGACAGGTCGATATCCTCGCCATACATGAAGAAATCCTCGTCCAGGAGACCAATCTTATCGAGTGCCTCACGACGCAGCATCATGAAAGCGCCACTCACCACCTCAATCTGGCCCGGTTCGTCCCATGACAGATGACTCATGTAATAGCGTCGGGTGAAGCCCAGCATCTTCAGGAAGGAGACGAAGGGTGTGGGGAGACCGCGGCGCGACTCACGGGCCACATGTCCGGCACCATCGTACATCTTCACACCTGCCCCACCCGCCTGTGGATGGGCATCCATGAAATCCAGGACCTCACGGATACACTTCTCGCCAACAATCGTATCAGGATTCAACAGAAGCACATATTCACCTTCCGACTGTCGGATAGCAATATTATTGGCCTTGGCAAAACCCTGGTTATGACTGCATTCTATCAGGTTGATACTATCCTTGAAGCGCTTCTTGAGATATCTGATGGAATCATCACTGGAGTGATTGTCAACCACGAAGATCTCGTACTCCAGGCCCTCGGCAGCACGCTGCACGCTGTAGATACACTGTTCAAGATAGTAGCGTACGTTATAGTTGACTATGATAACTGACAGTTTCATGCTTCTTCTGGTTCTGTTTCTTCTTTTGTCTCTGCAGGTTCTTCTGTCTCAGCCTTGCAACGTCCCATGGTGGGGAGCACGAAAGGCATGGTCAGCATCACCATCACGGCCAGATAGCCGTAGGTGGGTTCGAAACCGTATACATAATATAATAAGGTGTTGGCAAACAGAAGCAGACCCAGGATCAGGACGCGGAGACCGCCCCACTTCATCAGGGCCTTGGCCGGATGGGCCAGCAGGGAGGCATGGATACTCCTGAACTTAAACAGGCGCAGAGCCAGGGGGACGAGACCGAGTGTCAGGAGTATCATCACCATCTGGACATAATAGCCTGTATGACGGGCCTCGTCGGAAGCGAGGACTGCCATGTCAAACTCCAGATAGTCGCCACAGACATAGATGATGGCAGCAGCCAGGAGTTGCAGCCAATAGACGAACATCAGTATATTTCGTGTCTTCTTCATCACTTTATGTTTTATTTGCCATCGAAGGGGGTGCGGTTCAGGATAGAGCGTCCTAACGTCACCTCATCGGTATATTCTAACTCGTTGCCCACGGCAATACCACGGGCGATAATGGATATCTTCACATCATAAGGGGCCAGCTTGCGGAAGATATAGAAATTGGTGGTGTCGCCTTCCATGGTGGAACTCAACGCCAGGATCACTTCCTTCACATGACCCTCGGAAACGCGCGACACCAGCGACTCTATCTCCAGGTCGGCGGGGCCAATGCCGTCCATCGGCGAGATGAGTCCGCCAAGGACATGATACAGGCCGGTGAACTGTTGGGTATTCTCTACTGCCATCACGTCCTGGATGTTCTCTACCACACAGATAGTAGAACTGTCACGACGGTCGTTGGAACAGATAGGACAGACGTCCTGGTCGCTGATGTTATGGCAGACCTTGCAGAATTTCACTTCTTCCTTCATCCGGCTGATGGCATCGGTAAACTGAAACACATCATCGGCATCCTGACGCAAGAGGTGGAGCACCAGTCGCAAGGCGGTCTTGCGTCCGATGCCCGGCAGTTGGGAGAACTCCTGTACTGCCCGCTCCAATAGTCGTGAAGGATATTGTTGTATCATGCTAACTCACTTAGTTCTAACCAGCGCATGGACTTCTCGTCCAACTCGTCATTCAACAATGGCAGACGTTTGCTCATCTGCGTTATCTCGTCAACAGAAAGGGTGCCGGAACTGAGGGCATCCTCAATCTGCTTCTTCTCGTCCTCCAGGGTGGCGATATCTTTCTCCAGCTGCTCGAACTCACGCTTTTCCTTGAACGACATCTTGCGCTTCGTCTCGCGCTCGCTCCTTGTATCGGTGGTCACCTTGGCAGGTTTCTGGGCGGCAAATGCGGATTCCTTAGGCTGGAGGGCCTGCCACTCGCGATACTGGGTATAGTTGCCGGGGAAGTCCTTAATCTTACCCTGTCCCTTGAAGACCAGCAGGTGGTCAACGACCTTGTCCATGAAATAGCGGTCGTGACTGACCACAATCACACAACCGGGGAAATCCTGCAGGTATTCCTCCAGGATCTGAAGGGTCACGATATCCAGGTCGTTGGTAGGCTCGTCGAGTACCAGGAAGTTGGGGTTTCGCATCAATACCGTACAGAGGTAGAGCTTGCGTTTCTCACCACCCGAGAGTTTATAGACATAGTTGTGCTGCTGTTCGGGGGTGAAGAGGAAATGCTGCAGGAACTGGCTGGCCGACAGGCGGCGTCCGCTTCCCAGGTCAACCTCTTCAGCAATATCACGGACCACATCGATCACTTTCTGCTGCTCGTCAAATTTCAGGCCTTCCTGTGAGAAATAGCCGAAGCGTACCGTCTCGCCAATAACGATGCGGCCTTCATCGGGCTGCTGTTGTCCTAACAGCATCTTCAGAAACGTAGATTTTCCCGTGCCGTTATTGCCGACGATACCCATCTTCTCGAAGCGCGAGAAATTATAGTAGAAGTCCTTCATGATAATGGTATTATCAAAGGCCTTCGAGATATACTGGCATTCGAAAATCTTGGAACCGATATAGACATTGGAGGCTTTCAGGCGGATGGCACGTTCCTCGATACGCGACTTGGCCAGACGTTCCAGGTCGTAGAAGGCATCCTCTCGGTATTTGGCCTTATGACCACGAGCCTGAGGCTGGCGGCGCATCCAGTCCAGTTCGGTACGATACAGATTATTGGCGCGTGCTATCTCTGCCCTGCGATTATCGATGCGTTCTTGTCGTTTCTCAAGATAATAGGAATAGTTGCCACGATAGGTATAGATGGTGCGGTCGTCGATCTCGAGAATCACGGAACATACGCGGTCCAGGAAATAACGGTCGTGGGTAACCATCAGCAGCGTCTTATTGCCACGGTTCAGGAATCCCTCCAGCCATTCAATCATCTCCAGGTCAAGATGGTTGGTGGGCTCGTCGAGAATCAGCAGGTCGGGTTCGGTAATCAGCACATTGGCCAGGGCCACACGCTTCTGCTGTCCGCCACTCAACTGCCTCATGGGCTGATGCAAGTCGCGAATCTTCAGTTGGGTCAGAATCTGCTTGGCCTTCAGCACCTTCTCGTCGTCACCCTGATGATTGAAACAGGCATCCAGCACGGAGTCGTCGGGGTCGAACACAGGCGACTGTTCCAGGAATCCTACCTTCAGATCACGCTTGTAGATGATGTCACCCGCATCATAACCGTCCTTACCCGACAGTAATGACAAGAGCGTAGACTTACCTGTGCCGTTCTTGGCAATCAGTCCTACGCGCTGACGTTCGGCAATAGAAAAGCTGATATTCTCAAAAAGGACCAGCGAACCAAACGATTTCGTCAGGTTCTGTACTTCCAAGTATGGTATTTCCTTGGCCATCTATTACAGGGACTTATTGATTTGGTCAATATAGTCTAATACCTCATCACGTCCACGGGCTTTTTCTGATGACGTGACGAAATATGGGGGCATCTCTTCCCATGTCTCCAGCATCTTCCTGACATAAGCGTCAACACTGGCCTTCACCTTTCCTTCTGAAAGTTTATCGGCCTTCGTGAAGATGATGGCAAAGGGAATAGACGACAATCCCAGCCAATTGATAAATTCCAAGTCAATCTTCTGGGGTTCCAACCGGATATCTACCAGGACAAACACGTTCACCAGCTGCTCGCGCTCCAGGATATAGCCACGGATCATCTGGTCGAGTTTGGCTACTTCAGTCTTGGAACGCTTGGCATAGCCATAGCCGGGAAGGTCTACCAGATACCACTCGCGATTAATCAGGAAATGGTTAATCAGGAGCGTTTTACCCGGAGTGGATGATGTCTTCGCCAACTTCTTGTTGCGCGACAACATATTGATCAGGCTCGACTTTCCTACATTTGAACGGCCTATGAATGCATACTCGGGTTTTGTGTCGTTAGGACACATAGAAACCCTGGGGGCTGAAAGTGTGAATTCTGCGGTCTTGATATCCATACGGTTGAGGACAAAAGAAGGGGCGACTCGCCATTTTCCTGTGCTCGACGCCCCTCAATAAAATATTTCTGATTATCTAATCCTATCGAGCGATTTTACCAGTTTCTCGTCTTTCAGGATTCCTTTTCTGGCAAGGAACAGGAAGAGAACTGCCACCATCGGCATAGCGGCAAACCACTCAAGTAAAGGCTGCATCACAGCCAACGCTACATAATAGACTATGCCTATTCCCATAAGAACAGAACAGATATTTGCTTGGTATGTACGGTTCTTATACAGAAACACAATAAGCAGAGTCAGGAGAGCCATGCTTCCCGTGAGACCTTTGTTATAGCCCATCGGCTCAAAGATACACCCCACCACTAAAGCGATTGCTGCCAGCAGGAGGTATACGGTCTGGATACGCTGGATCATGCCTCTGCAGTCTGTGACTCCTTAGCGGGGTCGCGCCAATAAACCTTACCTTCAATAAACTCCTGTGTAGCAAGCAGAGAGGGCTTGGGCAGCTTCTCGTAGTAACGTGATATCTCGATTTGCTCGCGATTCTCGAAAACCTCCTCCAAAGATTCGTTATAAGAGGCAAACTCTGCCAACTTCTTTGAGAGATCTTCCTTAATCTGAACTGAAATCTGATTAGCGCGCTTAGCTATGATAGCTACACTTTCGTAAATGTTTCCAGTCTCATCGCAGAGATCCATAATGTTTCGAGTCACGGTATTAACCGGTGCTTTTGATTTCTTGTAATCCATCTTTGTATTATAAAATTAATCTTTCGTTATTTTCTTGCATTTCTCAATATACTTCTCAGCCAAGGCCTTGTCCTTGGACTCAGGATACTCATTCAGGAATCCATAGCATTCATCCTCAGCATCCTGATAGCGCTCCAGTTTCCTGTCTGCGCTGGAATTCTCGGCCAGTTCGAACTTACTCTTCATAATCAGCAGAGAGAATTCCTCGCGGTGATTGGAATAAGGGTATGTCTTCAGGGCATTCTGAGCGACAATGATGCTTGAGCTGTAATTGCTCTCGCTATTGGAGTTGATATTTCCGAAATAGCCACCCAGGTTGTAGTAGAGCTGGGCAGACAGGAGCTCTTTCATGACCAGCTTGTCCTGCAACTCAAAGAGCCTGTCCTGAGCACGTTCACGCAACTGGGAGTTGGGATAGAAATCCAGAAACTGCTGATAGGCGTTGATGGCACCAATGGTAGGCGTCTGGTCCAGACGGGGCTCCGGAGCGCTCTCATAAAGCGACTGGCCTACATAGAACATAGCCTGCTCAGCATAAAAACCCTTGGGATAAGAAGAGAAGTACTTCCTGAACGTGGCTGCAGCTGACTCAAAGTCGTGGTTCATATACTGCGACATGGCCAACATATAGAGGGCTTCCTCTGCCTCGTCAGTACCCTTCTTCAAAGTTATCAGGTCCTGCAGCAATATTTCTGCACGGCCAAACTTGCCTTCTGCAAAACATTGCTTGGCATATTCGTAACGATAATCATAGTCGCTACTCTTGATAACCCTGTTAAACTCGCCTGCGCATCCCGTCATCATGGCTGCGACGGAGCACAATATGATGGTTCTGATTTTCATTAATTACAGATTTTGGACTGCAAAATTACAAATTTCCCCTCAAAATACAAAGCGTTTACATATTTTTTAACCGCAGATTATACACATTTCACAGAATATTAGTAACTTTGCAGGTTGAAATGGACTTTAAACTGACTTCTAAATACAAACCTACTGGTGATCAGCCAGAGGCAATTCGAGAACTGACCGACGGTGTAAACCGCGGTGACCGGGCCCAGGTATTGCTGGGTGTTACCGGATCAGGAAAAACATTTACGATGGCAAACGTGATTGCCAACGTGAACCGCCCTACCCTGATTCTTAGTCACAACAAGACCCTTGCAGCCCAGTTGTATGATGAGATGCGGGGCTTCTTCCCTGACAACGCCGTTGAGTATTATGTCAGCTATTATGACTACTACCAACCGGAGGCTTACCTGCCATCCAGCGATACGTATATCGAAAAGGACCTGGCTATCAACGAGGAGATAGACCGCCTGCGCCTTTCGGCCGTAAGCAGTTTGCTTTCAGGACGAAAAGATGTGGTCGTTGTATCTTCTGTTTCATGCATCTACGGCATGGGAAGTCCTAACGCCTTGTCAGAAAACGTGATAGAAATCCGCCAGGGTCAGAACATCGAGCGTAATGCTTTGTTAAGAAAATTAGTGCAGTCTCTCTACGTCAGGAACGACCTGGCGCTGGAACGTGGAAACTTCCGTGTGAAGGGTGATACCGTAGATATCTACATGGCCTACAGCGAGAAGATCCTGCGTATCAATTTCTGGGATGACGAGATTGACACGATCGAGGAACTGGAACCTGTCACCATGCTGCGTATGGGTCGCTATGCGGAGTATAAGATATACCCTGCCAACCTCTTTATGACTACGCAGGAGCAAACCAACAAGGCCATACATGATATTCAGGATGACCTCACCAAACAGGTGGCTTTCTTTGAGGAACTGGGCGACGGAATCAAGGCACAGCGCATCAAGGAACGCGTGGAATATGACATGGAGATGATCAAGGAACTGGGACACTGTTCCGGCATCGAGAACTATTCACGCTATTTTGACGGGCGTCAGCCTGGCGAGCGTCCATATTGCCTGCTGGATTTCTTCCCTGATGACTTTCTGCTCTTCATCGACGAGAGCCATGTGTCTGTACCACAGATAGGTGCCATGTATGGTGGCGACCGTGCACGTAAGACGAACCTGGTGGAATACGGTTTCCGTCTGCCTGCGGCGTTCGACAACCGTCCGCTGACATTCGACGAGTTCCAGAAGGAGGTCAACCAGGTGATATATGTGAGTGCTACGCCTGCTGACTTTGAGCTGGAAGAGTCGGAAGGTGTTGTCGTAGAACAGGTGATCCGTCCTACCGGTCTTCTTGACCCTGAGATTGAGGTGCGTCCCAGCGAGCATCAGATTGACGACTTGCTGGAGGAGATCCGCATCCGTATAGAGCGTCAGGAACGTGTGCTGGTAACAACGCTGACAAAACGCATGGCGGAGGAACTGTCGGAATTCCTGTTGAACCACGGCGTGAACACAGCCTATATCCATAGTGATGTGGCCACACTGGACCGTGTGCAGATTCTGGAGAAACTGCGTCAGGGAGAATATGATGTGCTGGTAGGTGTCAACCTGCTGCGTGAAGGACTGGACCTGCCTGAGGTGTCGTTGGTGGCAATTCTCGATGCCGACAAGGAAGGATTCCTTCGCAGTCGCCGTTCGTTGGTTCAGACGGCCGGCCGTGCAGCCCGAAACATCAATGGCAGGGTGATCATGTATGCCGATACCATCACGCGCTCCATGCAGGAAACGATCGACGAGACCAACCGTCGCCGTATGAAACAGTTGCGCTATAACGAGGAACATCATATCACGCCAAAACAGGTGCAGAAGTCCTTGAAGAGTTCGCTGTCGCGCGACGACCGTCCGGATATCAAGGAACTCAAGCTGACTGCCACGACAAGCCAGCCTGCCAGCATGGCTGCAGACCCTATCGTAGAACGGATGACACGTCCGCAGATAGAGAAGCTCATTGCCGAGACAACCAAACGCATGAAGGAGGCTGCCAAGCAGTTGGACTTCCTGCAAGCGGCCCAGTATCGCGACGAGATTATCCGTCTGCAGAAGGAAATAGAACTGAAATAACGCAAAGAAATCCGTGCCTTGGTTGTATCTTGGCACGGATTTTGCTTTTAGGCATATCGGACAATTCAAAATATTAAAGATATGCAAAAAGGCAATATCGGGGTTACGACCGAGAACATTTTCCCCGTCATCAAAAAGTTTCTCTATAGCGATCAGGAGATTTTCCTTCGTGAGATGGTGTCTAACGCTGTGGATGCCACACAGAAATTAAAGACTCTCAAAGAGAAGGGTGAATATACAGGTGAACTGGATGACCTGACCGTACGCGTCAGCCTGGATACCGAAAAAGGAACCATCACCATCAGCGACCACGGTATCGGCATGACCGAGGAGGAGATTGACAAGTATATCAATCAGATAGCCTTCTCAGGCGTAACCGATTTCCTTGAGAAATATAAGGATAATGCCAACAATATCATTGGTCACTTCGGTCTGGGTTTCTACTCTTCATTCATGGTTTCCAAGAAGGTGGAGATTATCACCAAGTCATGGAAAGAGGGTTCAAAGGCCGTGAAATGGAGCTGCGACGGTTCGCCAGCCTATGAGATTGATGATGCTGAGCGCGAGGCTCACGGTTCCGACATCATCCTCTATATCGATGATGACTCCAAGGAATTCCTCGATAAGTTCAAGCTTGAGGGACTGCTGAACAAGTATTGTAAGTTCCTGCCCGTTCCCGTGGCTTTTGGTAAGAAGACTGAGTGGAAAGACGGCAAACAGGTAGAGACAGCCGAGGATAACATTATTAATAATGTGGAGCCGCTGTGGACGAAGACTCCCTCTACGCTGAAGGATGAGGACTACAAGTCGTTCTACCGTACCCTCTACCCCATGCACGATGAACCTCTGTTCTGGATTCACCTGAACGTGGACTATCCATTTAACCTTACGGGTATTCTTTACTTCCCACGCATCAAGAACTCGCTGGAACTGCAGAAGAACAAGATTCAGCTCTACTGCAATCAGGTGTTCGTGACCGATCAGGTAGAGGGTATCGTACCTGAGTTCCTGACCCTGCTTCATGGTGTTATCGACTCACCCGACATTCCTCTGAACGTGTCTCGTTCTTACCTCCAGAGCGACCGTGAGGTCAAGAAGATCTCTACCTATATCACCAAGAAGGTATCTGACCGACTGAAGGCTATCTTCAATGAAGACCGCAAGGCATACGAAGAGAAGTGGGACCACCTGAAACTCTTCATTAACTACGGTATCCTGACCGAGGAGAATTTCTATGACCGTGCCAAGGACTTCTCACTCTTCAAGGATACAGAGGGCAAATACTTCACATTCGACGAGTACAAGACGCTCATCGAGGCTGCCCAGAAGGATAAGGACGGCAACCTGGTTTACCTCTATGCTACAAACAAGGACGACCAGTACTCTTATATCAAGGCTGCCCAGGACAAGGGCTACTCTGTGCTGCTCTTCGACGGACAGCTTGACGTACCCTGTATCCAGACCCTGGAACAGAAGTTCGAGAAGAGCCATTTCACACGTGTAGACTCTGACACCGTAGATCACCTCATCCAGAAGGAAGACAAGCCCAAGACAGACCTGAGTGACACAGAGCGTGACAATCTGTCAGCCATGTTCCAGACTCAGATGCCTAAACTCGACAAGGCTGAGTTTATCGTTGAGGTCAACGCCCTGGGCAGCGAACAGCGTCCTGTTGTCATCACACAAAACGAGTGGATGCGCCGTATGAAGGAGATGAGCCGTTATCAGAGTGGTATGGGCTTCTACGGACAGATGCCCGACACATTCAACATCGTGCTGAATAGTGATCACGCCCTGATTAAGCGTGTACTTGGCGATGCTCAGGCCAAACTGGGTGAAGAACTCAAGCCAATCGAAGGTGAAATCAAAGGGCAGGAAGCTCGTCTGGCTGCGCTGAACCAGCAGACAGAGGGTAAGAAGCCTGAGGAAATCTCACAGGAAATCAAGGACGACAAGGCCAATACCCAGAAGGCTATCGACGAACAGAAAGAGAAGAAGGAAGGCGTGCTTCGCGGCTTTGCTGAGAAGAACGACGTCATCCATCAGCTCATTGACCTGGCCCTGCTCCAGAACGGTATGCTGAAGGGCGAAGCACTCGATAAGTTCCTGCAGCGTAGCGTTGAACTTATCAAGTAAATCTTTGAGATAAGTTCCTGCAGCGTAGCGTTGAACTTATCAAGTAGACATTGCAAAATGATACTTCATACCAAGGGGACGGATACAAATCCGCCCCTTTTCTGTTTCTACCTACCATTTTTTTCTACTCATTTTTAGGTATTTTCATTGAAAATTCGTAACTTTGCAGCCACGAAATTAATTTCACTATTTTAAAATAGGTAACAATGATTTATTCTAAGGAAGTTGAAAACATGTGCGTTGTGGCCAAAGGCCCCAACCACGGTCCTGCTCCCATCCCCGAAGAGGGCAAGTGGATTCAGGCCAAAGAGATCAAGGACATTTCGGGCTATACCCATGGTATTGGCTGGTGCGCTCCTCAGCAGGGTGCCTGCAAACTGAGCCTGAACGTAAAGGACGGCGTTATTCAGGAGGCTCTCGTTGAGACTATTGGTTGCACGGGTATGACTCACTCTGCAGCTATGGCTTCTGAGATTCTGCCTGGTAAGACCATTCTCGAGGCTCTGAACACCGACCTCGTTTGTGACGCTATCAACACCGCTATGCGCGAGCTGTTCCTGCAGATCGTTTACGGACGTACACAGAGTGCTTTCTCTGAGGGCGGTCTGGTTATCGGTGCTGGTTTGGAAGACCTGGGTAAGGGTCTGCGCTCACAGACTGGTACACTCTATGGCACCGTTGCCAAGGGTACCCGTTATCTGGAGCTCACCGAGGGTTACATCACCAAGCAGTTCCTGGATAAGGACAATCAGGTTTGCGGTTACGAGTACGTACACCTGGGCAAGATGATGGAAGCCATCAAGGACGGCATGGACGCCAACGAGGCTGTGAAGAAGTTCACAGGTTCTTATGGTCGTACAACTGCTGAGCAGGGAATTGTTAAGGCTATTGACCCACGTAAAGAGTAAGGAGGACAGAAATTATGATTAGAAAAGTATCATTCGAGAGCTACGAGCGTCGCATCAACCAGGTGCTGGCTGCTCTGAAGGAGAACGGCATCAATAGCATTGAAGAGGCTAACGAGATTTGCGAGAAGGCTGGCGTTGATCCCTATCAGATGTGTGAAGAGACCCAGCGTATCTGCTTCGAGAACGCTAAATGGGCATATGTTTGCGGTGCTGCCATCGCTATCAAGAAGGGCGTAAAGAGCGCTGCCGAGGCTGCTGAGGCTATCGGTATCGGTCTGCAGAGCTTCTGTATCCCCGGTTCTGTTGCTGACGACCGTAAGGTTGGTCTGGGTCACGGTAACCTGGCTGCCCGTCTGCTCCGCGAGGAGACCGAGTGCTTCGCATTCCTGGCTGGTCACGAGTCATTCGCTGCTGCCGAGGGTGCTATCAAGATTGCCGAGAAGGCTAACAAGGTGCGTAAAAAGCCCCTTCGCGTTATCCTGAACGGTCTTGGTAAGGACGCTGCTATGATCATCAGCCGTATCAACGGTTTCACATACGTACAGACTCAGTTCGACTACTACACTGGTGAGGTGAAGGTCGTTAAGGAAGTTCCTTATTCTGACGGTCCCCGCGCTAAGGTAAAGTGCTACGGTGCTGACGACGTTCGTGAGGGTGTTGCTATCCTGTGGAAGGAGAACGTTGACGTATCAATTACTGGTAACTCTACCAACCCCACCCGCTTCCAGCACCCCGTTGCTGGTACCTATAAGAAGGAGCGCGTGCTCGCTGGCAAGCCCTACTTCTCAGTAGCTTCAGGTGGTGGTACCGGTCGTACCCTGCACCCCGATAACATGGCTGCAGGTCCTGCTTCTTACGGTATGACTGATACTCTGGGTCGTATGCACTCAGACGCTCAGTTCGCAGGTTCTTCTTCTGTTCCTGCACACGTAGAGATGATGGGCTTCCTGGGTATTGGTAACAACCCCATGGTAGGTGCTACCGTTTCTATCGCAGTAGAGATTGACCTCGCCCTGAACAAGAAGTAATTCCTACATTACTTGTATATAAAAAGACGGACGTGATAGTTTTCACGTCCGTCTTTCATTTATATGCGTCGTTATCTTACCGAAATCGTACTATGGATTAACTTCCACCAGTTTAATCATCATCACGAGTGACTCGGCACTACCCTTGAGTATCGTGTAGGTAGTACCAGATGTCAGGGCGATGGGTTGTAACTCATAGTAGGCACCAGCAGTATTCTCGGTACCACTAACGGTGGTCTTCACGTTGTTGAGTTTGACGTCACGTCCTGACTTTGCCGTAGCCAGGACAAGAATCATGTTGTAATCCTTCTGAGGGGTGAAGCAGATGGTGCCCTTACTGTCGAGTTTAACACCTTTCTTCAGATAAGTACCGTCATAGGTTATCTTACCATCGCCATAAGCGGTGGTAGAACTGACGGTGAACATCGAATTTGAAGGCGACCCGTCAAAAGTACAGATGATGTTACCTTCCTGAGGTTCCGGATCGGGCATTGGATCGGGTGTGGGGTCAGGGTCGGCCGTAACAGCACCCATGTCACCATAGATTTTCACCAACGAACTGCTATAGGCTTCGAGTTTATTGGAGAGGTCAAGGATGACATCGTAGTTCGCATCCTCCGTCGCATTATTAAAGGTATACTGGAAGTCACCATGTTCACAGCGGCCTGCACCATACCAACCTGTAACAACAGCAGGCACATCCTGAGTGTCTGTAGGCGTGTAGGTATAGAAATCAGCATCGGTATCAAAGTTATTATAGTCCGTACCTCCCTGAAGGGTAACGACTTCCGCAGGCACCTGGTCACCACGGTTCTCCACTACATAGGCATCAAAATGCTTACTGTAAGTTGTATGCCCAGCCACATAAGGCTCGAAACTCTTCTGACCGGTCATAAAATTATCGTAGGCCTTGATGATACCACCGTCTTCACTGGAGAATGTACCTCTCGTATCAGCAGCCGAACCAACGCCATTATGGATGTCAGACCCCTGTTTGGAAATCAGCATGGGATATTTGCAGTTGCGGAAGTAATTCTTCTCCACAAAGATACAAGAGCCGGTGGTTGCACCAACGCCATACTTCGCATTACCATCGAAATAGTTGTTGTACACATGCAGATGTTTCGACTTACGTACACGCGGATGACGAGAGTCGGAGTGGTCGTACCAGTTATGGCGATAGGTCACGTAATCCACCTCATCACCATTCGAGTTGAGGTTACACTTACCGCTGTCCCAGAAATGGTTATCGCTAACCGTGCAATAGAACGTACCCTTCACATCGAAAGAGCCATCGCCCTTAGCCTTGTCGCCACCATGATTCCTGCCATAGAAAATGTCAAGGTTGTGTCCCCATACATGTTCATTATCCGTATCAAAACTGATGCCATCCTCTTCATGCATCATCACGCCGAGATTTCGCAGTTCCACATATCTGCAGGCACGTACCAGGACGCCGAAGCCGTGAAAAGTAGCATCGGAACCGACGCCCTCAAGAGTGAGGTTCATATTCTGTCCCTTGCCTTTCACCTGCAAACCGATACTGCTGCTACCCAGCGTAGGCATATCGTCCATCTTCAGCAAACCGATGATACGGATGGCCAACGGACGCGTCTCAACACCTTTTTCATAAGCCTGGATGATACTCTGGATACCGGTACGCGTCTCATATTTATTACTTCCGACCTGCATCTCGAGGGTTACCGTCTTGGCATTCGCCTTACTGACATAGAGCACACGTGCATCAGACTTCAGTGTACCATCATTATTGTAGGCACCGATACCTGCCGTTGCCTGATGATGCGCATAACCATCACGGTTGTAATTCCTGACCACAAGTCCGGAAACCACATTAGCACCAGCCTCTACCTCCGTATCATCAATAACAGGTACCACCTTCAAGGCATACTCACCAGCTTTCAGGCCCATGGCATCAGCACGGTTATAGGTGCCGTAACTACGGATGAGCTGGTCATCAATACGGGTAAAATCAGCATACTTTCCTCCCTTCACATAGACATGATAAGTAGTGGCGCCGGCATAATCGGCAAATTTCACGTAAGCCGATTCCAGCCATCCTTGTGCATCGATTATCTGAACACCTTGCGCATTCGAGAGTTTCTTGGTAAAGACGATACCCGACACGGAGCCATTGAAGACATCTGTCCCTGTCCCCAAATTCACGGTGATGCATCCTGTAGCCTGATCCAGGTCTATAGCCGACACATCCGTCGTATTATAGTATTTCTTGTCGCCCGATGTCTGTATAATCTGCGCCTGATTCACATTGAAATCCCGTGCCACGGCATGCGTGACAACATCCTGGGCCTGTGCTCCTACCATTGAGAGAAGAGCACATACAGAAAGAAGGAATTTTTTCATCTTGATACTTGTTAGGTTAGCGCTTGATGAATTTCACGACCTGCTTACCGGCTTTCATCAGATAGACCCCCTTCTTCAGGGATGTCATCTTGAGAATGGTCAAATCCTCGGAAGCATGCGTTGTGAGCACCTGTTTGCCATCAGCATTATAGACAGTAATCTCCGTTCCTGGTTCTAATCCCTCAATAGAGAATGTCTTGTTGACGGCATTCCTGATAGTGCCGATAGCAGTAAGGTCTTCAGGCGTGAACGATAGTTTGACATTTTCCATATCAGCTGTTTGTGCGGTCTGGTCGCCAAACGTCAGAACGACATTATCGCCCTCGAAGGTGATACGGGCAACCACCTTCTCCACCTTCTCACCATTAATCACCAACGTCTGCACATTCCCGGCCTGTGCCGTGAAGGCAACAGACAGCAGACAAGCCATAGTAAATAGTTTTAGTTTTTTCATTTGTTTTTATTCAGTTAGTTATTGGAGTCTATTTATCGGGAGGCATGGAAACCTTCCATATTCTCATATTTCCGTTTCATCAAACGGATATAGATATGACGGAGCCATAACGGATGAGCCAGGGTCAGTATCAGTCCTACGGTTCCCAGCACCAAGTAGGCCGTGGTCTCATTGAACAGCAACACCAGGACAGCCACCAGCACCAGGGGTGAGAACATGGCAAACATCTGGATAATCATCTGTACACCATTCTCTATATTATTCTTTCCCGTGATTTTCTGGTTCAGGGGAATCGTCTGCTTGTTGTATACAGCCAACTGAAACAACGTGAAATAAAGTAATCCGCTGGACAGCAACAGATAGGACACCATCATCAGCATCGAGAATTTGCCTGCGACGACTGCCGGTAACATCAGCAGCATTGGGACGATGAGGATAGCCACATGGAAATAATACTTTGCCTTGAGCAGGGAGAGGATATTCTCCTTGTGGGTCATCAGCAGGTCGATATAGTTGCCCTCCGGTCCCATGATTTTCACCAACGTGGTCATACCATAGAGGCCAAAGCAATAGAAGCACCAGAAGTTGAGCATCATCTTGCCATCATAGATAGATGTATAAGAGATGAGTAATGTCAGGACGATAATCAGCGCCAGACTCATGATGACACGTGAACGGATAGCCTTATTACGGAAGATAGACTTGAGTTCCAGTTTCAGATACTCACCGGTCTGTCCGAAGCGCTCTAGAAAGGTGTACTGATAGACCTTCTTCATGGCAGCCTCCTTCTTGTCTAGCTTCATAATCTCTTCACGCACATAACGGAACTGCATCCAACGGTTGAGCATGAACAGACCCGAGAGCAGTACGGCACAGAAGAGGAAGAAATACCAGGTTGAAGTGAAATCGCAGAGGAAATCTATCTGTTTGTCCATCCACTTCTCATTGATAGCAACCGGCAACCAGAAACCGCCATATACCAGGATAGGCAGCACCCACCACAGGATAAAACGGGCTGTCAACGTGCGTACGATGAGATAGAACTGACTATTGGCAAGTGTCAATAAGATGCCACAAAGAATAATCAACAGAGCTGTTGCAAATGAGGCACCGCCACAAAGCACGATGAAAGCGTATGGCAGATAGAGCGCCAGCCACACCCAGTTGTAGCCAGCCAGAAGCGTGTTCACCAGGAATGTCTCAATCACAGAGTGAAACGGCATGGGTTGCAGCAGGTAGGGCTTCACCATCATGGCAGGCGTCTG
>Ga0256404_1003448_pt1 | contig 32151 bp, 30 predicted proteins | sample RumenRJG_01DNA_FD_185990 | JGI IMG/M metagenome (GOLD analysis project Ga0256404, IMG submission 185990) | Bovine rumen microbial communities from Lethbridge, Alberta, Canada - RJG_01 | ecosystem: Host-associated > Mammals > Digestive system > Stomach > Rumen | place: Canada: Alberta | collected...
TGCCTGCGGACGTACCCACCGTCGCATTGACCGCATCAAGGGACGTACTGACGACATGTTCATCATCAAGGGTGTCAACGTATTCCCCATGCAGGTGGAGAAGATACTGGTGCAGTACCCAGGCTTGGGCAGTAACTATCTTATCACCCTCGATACTGAGGATGACAATGACATTATGACTGTTGAGGTAGAGCTGGACGGCCTGACGACTGACGTTTATCCTGAGCTGCAGAAGATGACGCGTGACATTCAGCGTGCCCTGAAGGATGAAATACTGCTCACCCCGCGTGTCAAGCTGGTCAAGAAGGGTTCACTTCCTCAGTCGGAGGGCAAGGCCGTCCGCGTAAAAGACCTTCGCGAGGGACGTGGATGACACAAATAATCAACATTAAGTATTGAACAATATACATGGAGATGAAGGTTAACGTGATGAGAAGACTCGTGATGGGGCGGGTGTTGTTGTGCGCAGCATTCTGCATTCTATGTTCTTCCACCCTAAAGGCGCAGAGCCCGACGGCAAAGGAGGTCTTCAAGGCTATGCCCGACTCGCTGTTGCCCTACCTGTCGCAAAACAACAGGCTTGACTTCATCGACTTCATGGAGTCGAACATGGAGGCAAAGGTCACAAACGCGCTCAACGGCAAGTCAGAAATGACGGCACTTTCCGACCGTTATCTCTGCCTGCAACTCAACGAGGCCTCAAGGCTTCAGTTGCGTCTGCTGCCTGTAAGTACGCCTGTTGACAGCATGAACTACATTGTATGCATGGTGCGCACTTATGGCGTCGAGGCTCAGTCGAGTGTGGTCAGTTTTTATTCCTGTTTATGGAGACAGCTGGAACTGACGGTTGACCAGCTGGTTACTACCGACCAGCTATTGGTGCGCCCTTCCACTATGACTAACGAGCGGTTTCTTGAGGTTCGGAAGATACTTACTCCATGTTTCCTCCAGGCAGAATTGTCGCCTACTGATGATATCATCAGTTTCTCCGTCAGCAATCCTGTTGTACCACAAGATGACGAGATTGATGTTGGAAACGTAAAAGCGTTAATGAGTTTTAAATGGAATGGAGTAAAGTTTAACAAACTATAAAACATAGAGTCTGTACCTTTAAACTACTTTGCATTTTGCACAAAATACCGTATATTTGCAATGTGTTTTTCATGGTATTAGATTATTAAGGTTAATTTTGAAGATAGATTGTCGTGAGACAATCTATTTTTTTATACGTCCACATGGCATCCTTGTTTGGGCCAAACAACGGTGGAGTTAAGCCTTCGTTACACAGAACCTCCCAAATACGGATTATTAGCCAGTTCAATTGACATGGTGGTGCTGCCGCCGTGACCAGGGTAGAGTTTGGTGGTGCCAGGTAGTGTCTGCCTTAGTAGCTGCATGCTCTTTATCAGGTCAAGATAGCTGCCACGCTCAAAGTCTGTACGCCCAACGCTCAGATGAAACAGCGTGTCGCCTGTAAAAGCCACTTGCTCCTGTTCACAAAAGAAGACACAAGAGCCGGGCGTATGGCCTGGGGTGGGAATGACCGTCAGCTGGTGATGGCCAAAGCCAATAATGTCCTCCTTGCTCAGGTATCTGCCCACGGGAGGCACCTCGTCCTCCAGTTCAAATCCGAACATGTTACGTGCCTGTTCGTCTAAACGGGTAATGAGGAACTCGTCGTCAGCCATAACCTCTGCCTTCACACCCAGTTCCTTGTAGATGGTGTAGTTGCCAAAGCAATGATCCAGGTGTCCGTGGGTACACAGCAGGTGGCGCAGCTTGAGCCCCTCGTTGCGCAGATAAGTGATAAGAGCCTGGTGCTCCTGGCTGTAGAATGTGCCGCAGTCTATGATGACAGCCTCCTTCGTTTCGTCACTCACCACGTAGGTATTCTCCTGAATCGGGTTAACCTCGAAGCATTTTATAGTCAACATCTTAAATTTTGTCGTTTATTGTTTATCATTAATTATTACATCACGCTGGCACATAAATGCAGTACTTCTGCAGGAACCATTCCTCAGTAAACCACTGGCTGATATCTGCCACTTCCACAATGCGCCTGAAGGGCTGCGTCTCAGCCTGCACGTCGCCACCTTTCAGGCAGATGACACCATTAGGCAGGGCGTTCTGCTGATGTGAGCTGATGTTCTTCCTGACTATCTTCATCAGGTCGGGAAGGGGCATCACGGCGCGGCTTACCACAAAGTCGAACTTACCTTTCTCCTCCTCGCCGCGCAGGTGCTCAGGCTGGCAGTTCTTCAGTCCTATGGCTGTGGCCACCTCCTGAGCCACGCGAATCTTCTTGCCCGTGCCGTCAATCAGTTTGAACCGGCAATCCGGGAACATAATAGCCAGTGGAATGCCCGGGAAACCGCCACCTGTGCCGAAGTCAAGAATAGTAGTTCCTGGCCTGAAGTGCACCATTTTGGCAATAGCCAGCGAGTGCAGCACGTGGTGCTCATACAGGTTGTCGATGTCCTTTCTTGATATCACGTTAATCTTTGCGTTCCAGTCGCGGTAGAGTGCGTCCAGCTGTTCAAACTGGGCTTGCTGCACCTCCGTCAGCTGGAAGTATTTGGTAATCAGTTCTGCATTCATATTATTATAATGTGGTGTACGTTATTCTTCATCGTTTCAGCAGGTCCTCCACCTCATCCCATTTCAGCTTAAGCTCTGTCCTGCCCACCGAGTATGGGGCAATCTCGTAGGTGTTATAGATGAAGGTCAACTCATCCTCGCCTAACATGAAATTCTCCGTGGGGAACATGTCCACAGCATACAGGTAGTCCTTCTGCTTCAGCTCGTCCAGCGTCTTCACGTCCAGTTGGTCCATCAGTTTCTCCAGCAGCAGGTCACTCAGGCGTCGCTCGTAGCCCGGCACAAAGATGTTGGCCAACTTGAGTTGCTCACCCGTCGTGGTGTTGAAGTTCATTACCAGCTGCTGCTGTATGCCGTGGGCACCTCCCTCGTAGCAGTCAGTCTCTACCACATAAACCACCACGTTGTCCTTTCCTGGCTGGGTCTTGGTGCTGACGGTATAGTGATATTCGTACCAGGCATGTTTCTCTGGGTCAGCCTTGTCAACCTCGTAGAGTGGGATAAGGCTCTGCTTGTAATCGGCCGTATAGCTGTTGGCAAACGAGTCAACGGCTTGTTGCATGGTCAGGTTCTGCATGGCGAACAGGCGATCTTCAATGGCATTGTTCACCGCCTTGTCGGCCTCTGCATTCCCGCTCTTGGCGTAGAGCACTTCGAGCATTACCTTACACGACGGGGCATCGTTCCCGCCTGCCAGAGCCACCTCACGTTCAGACTGAGCCTTCTCGAAACTCATTCCACCGCTGTTCTCTCCCTTGCTGCAGCCAGCTGTCAGCACCACCGCTGCAACTATTATTCCTGTAAAAATCTTTTTCATGCCTGCAAAGTTAATCTTTTTCTCTCAAATAGCCAAACTTTTTCAGGAAATGAGAAAACAAAAAGAGAAAAGAGAGCATACTGCAGACGATGGGTTTGGTTACGGCAAAGTGGTAGTTTGGTTACGGCAAAGTGGTAGTTTGGTTACGGCAAAGTGGTAGTTTGGTTACGGAGAAGTCAAAAAAATGACGGCGGAATGTTTGGCGTTGTTGCAAAATAGTTGTACCTTTGCCGTCTGAAAAATCGAAAATAGAAAATTTGTAAATCGTAAATACAAAAGTAATGGACACAAAAAACATTCCCGTATTGCTGCTGACGGGCTATCTGGGCAGCGGCAAGACAACACTCCTCAACAGAATATTGCAGAACCGGAAAGGCATCAAGTTTGCCGTTATTGTGAACGACATAGGCGAGGTGAACATCGATGCAGACCTCATTGAGAAGGGTGGCATAGTGGGCCAGAAGGACGACTCGCTGGTGGCTTTGCAGAACGGGTGCATCTGCTGCACGCTGAAGATGGACCTGGTAGAGCAGTTGCGCGACATTACGAGCATGAAGCGCTTTGACTACATCGTCATAGAGGCAAGCGGCATCTGCGAGCCGGCACCCATCGCCCAGACCATTTGCAGCATGCCGATGATGGGCCCTGACTACATCAAGGACGGACTGGTGCAGCTGGACTGCATCGTGACGGTGGTCGATGCGTTGCGTATGCGTGACGAGTTCCAGAACGGTCACGACCTGATGCGCAAGAACATTGACGAGGAAGACATTGAGAACCTGGTCATCCAGCAGATTGAGTTCTGTAACATCATCCTGCTGAACAAGGCCTCTGAGGTGTCGAAAGAGGAGCTGGCCCAGGTGCGTGAAATCATACGTGCCATTCAGCCCAAGGCCGACATCATAGAGTGTGACTACGGTAACGTGGAACTGGACGACATCATCAACACGCAGAAGTTCAACTTCGAGGAGGTGGCCACCTCAGCAGCCTGGATTCAGGAGCTGGAGAAAGCTCCCTCGGCCCCCCATTCGTCCACCGAGGGGGACACAATTGATGATGATGATGACGACGATGATGATGAACATGAACATCATCATCATCATGAGCACCATCACCACCATCACCACCATCATGACGAGGGTGAGGCTGAGGAATACGGCATCGGCACGTTCGTCTATTACGCCCGCAGGCCGATGAATCTCGGCTTGTTTGATGAGTTTGTGGCCCGAAAATTCCCGAAGAGCATCATTCGCGCCAAGGGCATCTGCTACTTCAAGGGCGAGGAAGACATCTGCTACGTCTTTGAGCAGGCAGGCCGTCAGGTAACGTTGCGTAATGCCGGACAATGGTACGCCACCATGCCGAAGGACGAGCTGGAGGTGATGATGGAACGTAACGAACAGCTACGTACCGACTGGGACGACCAGTATGGCGACCGCATGCAGAAGCTGGTCTTCATCGGTCAGCATCTGGACAAGGAGCAAATTACCGCTGACTTGGACTTTTGTCTGGTGTAAGGCGGCCGATGATGCTGACCAGACTGCGTTGTGACAGTTCGCCTGGGTTGGTGCCCGGCTGACCTTCGGGTACTTCCAGTCCGCGTTCGGCATAGAACTGCGTCCAGTAGTCGGTAATGCGGCCTGACTGGTCGTGAAATGACATAGGGATAGTCGTGAAGAGCGGCTGTCCCTTTTTGTTGACATAGGCCAGCTGCACCAGTTCTGAGCAGTATATCTCTTCATTATCCGGCAGGTACAGGTAGTCATACTTGCGGCCCAGGTATCGTCGGGCGTTGTCAAGGCTTCGCTTCCGGTCAGCGCGTTTGACGCGCCCGACGATGTAGTAGCCTTCCTGGTTGCGCAGGGAGTCGAGTGGGGTGGTCTTCACCCCGCGTCCTACAGCCTCGATGACGCTATCCTTCGAGACCACAATCGCCACGTGGTCTATCATGCCTGGCGTCACCTCCGTAATAGCATTGCCCGTCGCCACTACATGGAACAGCAGGTCGCCTTCACGTAGTGACAAGGTCTGGCACGAGTTGAAGACCAGACCTGCCGAAATGATGAGGTTAATAAACCACCTTCTTGCCATTAATAATGTTGATGCCCTTTTGGGGGACGTTAAGGGGACGGCCGTTCAGGTCGTAGATGGTGAGGGAGGAAGGAGGAAGGAGTACGGAGGAAGGATTGATGCTGCTCGTAGAAGCGGCAGGCCAGTAGATCACCTCGCCTAAAGAGGCATCGTCCGTCTTGTGGAAGATGACCGTCTCTATCTGCTCCTGCGTCTGCTCGGTCACGTTCCACGTGTTGTTCTGCGCATAGATGGTGAGGGTGGAATTGTTGTAGAGGTCGTAGAGCTGGCCGCCGTTCCCGTTGTTCTTGAACACGTTGCCGCCCGGGCTGTCAATATCAGTATTCTCAGGCTGGCCGAGGCTGACGTCCTTACAGCCTATGACGGTAACACCCCAGAGCGAGCCCTCAATGTGGTTGCCGCTGATGACAGCCTGCGTCTTCAGGTAAGGGTCGTAGAAGCTGATACCGCTGCCGCCGTTCATGGGGTTGGTTTCGTAGCGGTTGTTCATGAGCGTACAGTCCTCAATTCGCACAATGTCAGCAGGCCCAACGAGTCCGATGCCGTAGCGGTTGTCGCTGATGGTGCAGCCGCTGATGAGCACGCTCGACTCAAAGCTCATGAAGTTGCTGATGCCGATTCCGCCCACCATGTTCTTTTCGGGCGTGCCTGTAACCTGACTGTCCTGAATGATAATCTGGTTGGCTGCGGTAATGTTAATCTGCGGAATGTTATTGTTGGCCAGCGAGTTCTGTTCGAAGGTGCATTTGTCAATAAGAAGAGGCTGCGAAGCATTGGCAGCACTACCGATGGCAGCCTTCTGGCAATGCTCGAAGTGGCAGTTGCTGATGGTGCTCTGGTTGCCAGCCGACACAAACAAGACTGCTGCCGCCGCAGAACCATCGTGATCATAGAACTTACAATTATCGATGTTGACCGATCCCTCTGTCATCAGCCTGAGACCTAAATATGAGAACTTGCAATTGGTAAAGTTGGTGGTTCCTGCGCCCTTGATGATAATGTCGGAGCCTAAGTAAGGCTCGTCGGTGGCTGAACCAAACACGGAGCCTTTGGTCAACTGGAAGTCGGCCTCGCCCTCGATGGTCAACGACACATCGGCAGCAAAGAGCAGGGCGATACCATCGTCCATCACAAACTTATCGCCTGCGGCAACAGTCACACTACTACCTATGGTATAGACAGGAATGCTCCCCCAGTCAGGCTGTGGCGGAACTTCCTCTATGCCTGAACCGGAAAGCGCAGCAAGTGTCTTAATATTATACGTAGTGCCGTCACCAGCAGTGGTGTACTGGGCAAAGGTCAGGGTGCTGACCAAAGCCAAAAAGAGAGATAGTGTAAGTCTTTTCATCATATTCTTATTTATAAACGGATGCAAAGGTACGAAAATAATTGATAACAGACAATGTATAATTGATATTTATTTTGTACTTTTGCACTCGATTATGAAAGATTCCGTTTTAATACTTAGTGGTGGAGTAGATTCCACTACCTTGTTATATGATGAGCAGGAGCGCATAGCGTTGGCCATCTCGTTCGACTATGGCAGTAAGCATAATGCCAAGGAAATTCCCTTTGCCAAGTGGCATTGTGAGCAATTGGGCATCCGCCATATCGTGATACCACTTGACTTTATGACCAAGTATTTTGTGAGTTCGCTCTTAGAGGGTGGCGAGGAGATACCCGAAGGGCACTATGCCGACGAGAACATGCGTTCAACGGTAGTGCCGTTCCGTAATGGTATCATGCTATCTATTGCTGTAGGCATAGCCGAGAGCAACGGTTTGAAGTACGTCATGATGGCTAATCACGGCGGCGACCACACCATTTATCCCGACTGCACCCCGCAGTTCGTTGATGCCTTCGATGCGGCAGCTGCGGCAGGCACCTTTGTAAAGGTACACCTGCGCTCACCCTACACCAACATCACCAAAGCCGACATAGCCTTACGAGGCAAGTTGCTGGGCATTGACTACCAGAAGACTTGGTCGTGCTACAAGGGTGGGGAGCACCATTGCGGCAAGTGCGGTACCTGTGTGGAGCGCAAGGAGGCTTTTGCTGAAGCCGGCATAGAAGACCGGACTGAATACGAGGCTTAGCCAAATAACGCCCGTAAGGCTTCTTCCACCTTGCGCACAGGAATAAGCTCAATGTGGTATTTCTTACGGTTCAGTCCTGAAAGGTTGTACTTCGGAATGATGAGATGACTGAAGCCCAATTTCTCGGCTTCGGCTATGCGTTGCTCTATGCGGGCTACGGGACGTACCTCGCCGCTCAGACCCACCTCTCCGCACATGCACCAGCCACTCTCTATGGGCGTATCGACGTTCGACGAGAGTACAGCGGCTATCACACTCAGGTCCATAGCCATATCGGTAACGCGCAGGCCGCCGGCAATGTTCAGGAATACGTCTTTCTGCATCAGCTTAAATCCCACGCGCTTCTCCAATACCGCCAACAGCATGTTCAGGCGTCGCTGGTCGAAACCTGTAGCCGAGCGCTGAGGGGTTCCGTAGGCTGCACTCGACACCAGCGCCTGCGTCTCAACTAAGAAGGGACGCACGCCCTCAATAGCCGCGCTAATGGCCACACCCGACAGGCCGTCGTGGTCTTCAGTAAGCAACAGTTCCGAAGGGTTGCTGACTTGTCTGAGCCCCGTTTGCTGCATTTCATAAATGCCTAATTCAGAAGTACTTCCGAATCGGTTCTTAATGCTTCGCAGAATGCGGTACATATAGTGTTGGTCACCCTCGAACTGAATGACCGTATCGACAATATGCTCCAGGATCTTCGGGCCAGCAAGTGTGCCTTCTTTGGTGATGTGGCCAATCAGAATTACCGGTACGCCGCTTGTCTTGGCAAAGCGCAAAAGCGACGAGGCACACTCGCGAACCTGGGCGATGCTTCCCGCACTCGACTCAACGTCTTCCGTAGCGATGGTCTGAATGGAGTCGATGACCAACAGCTCAGGCTTTACCTCCTTGATGTGCTCAAAGATGGTCTCCAGCGAATTCTCACAGAGAATGAGGAAGTTATCATCGGTATCAGGTGAAGAGTGACGGGTATTGGCAGAAAGCCGCTCGGCACGCATCTTGAGTTGGTGGGCACTCTCTTCACCACTCACGTAAAGAACGCGCTTGTCAGTCTGGTTGAGCATGGTCTGCAGCGAGAGAGTTGACTTTCCTATACCTGGCTCGCCTCCCAACAGCACAATACTGCCTGGCACCAGTCCGCCGCCCAACACGCGGTTCAGTTCAGCATCGTGCATGTCGATGCGCGGGTCGTCTTGTGCCGAAATGTCGCGTAGCCGTAGTGCCATGTTCTGTCGTAAGTGGCGTCCTGCTGATGCTGCAGCATGGGTTGCAGCCTGCTGTCTGGTATCGGCCACACGTATCTCCTTAAAGGTATTCCACTCTCCACAGGCCGGGCACTTGCCAATCCATTTGGCTGATTCCTGACCGCAGTTTGAACACACATAAGCTGTTTTATCCTTTGCCATAGTCTTGATTCTTGTTGAAATTGTGTGCAAAGTTACAAAATAATTGTGAATTGTGCATTGTAAATTGTGCATTATTTTGTATCTTTGCAACCGATAAACAGTAAATGTTATGGGAATATTTGGATTTTTCAACAAAAACAAGAAAGAAACGCTGGATAAAGGCCTGGAGAAAACCAAGACCAGCGTTTTTGACAAAATAGCCCGCGTGGTGGCTGGAAAGTCGAAGGTTGATGACGATGTGCTCGACGATTTGGAGGAAGTTCTTATTACGAGCGACGTAGGTGTAGATACCACGCTGAAGATTATCCGGCGCATTGAGGAGCGCGTGGCTCGCGACAAATATGTTTCAACGTCAGAACTGAACGGCATTCTACGTGACGAGATAGCCTCGTTGCTGGCCGAGAATAATTCTGCCGATAATGCCGAGTGGGACCTTCCTGCCGACCATAAGCCTTACGTTATCCTCGTAGTCGGCGTAAATGGAGTGGGCAAGACCACCACTATAGGCAAGCTGGCCTGGCAGTTCAAGCAGGCAGGCAAGAAAGTCTATCTGGGTGCTGCTGACACCTTCCGTGCGGCTGCTGTCGAACAGCTCTGCATCTGGGGAGAGCGCGTGGGAGTGCCTGTAGTGAAGCAGCAGATGGGCAGCGACCCTGCTTCAGTAGCGTTCGACACACTTCAGAGTGCAAAGGCAAATGGTGCCGATGTCGTGCTTATTGATACCGCAGGTCGCCTGCACAACAAGGTGGGACTGATGAACGAGCTCAAGAAGATAAAGGATGTCATGAAGAAGGTGCTGCCCGAGGCTCCTGACGAGGTGATGCTCGTGCTGGACGGCTCTACGGGTCAGAACGCCTTTGAGCAGGCCAAGCAGTTCTCGGCTGTCACGCAGATAACCTCGTTGGCCATCACCAAACTGGATGGAACGGCCAAAGGCGGAGTGGTCATAGGCATCTCGGACCAGTTGAAAGTACCCGTCAAGTACATCGGACTGGGTGAAGGTATGGAAGATTTGCAACTGTTCGACCGTAAGCAGTTTGTTGACTCGCTGTTTAAGAAAGACTGATACGGTGTGAGCATGAAGAAACAGACAATAGATTTCATTACATTAGGCTGTTCGAAGAATCTTGTTGACAGCGAACGGCTAATGGCCATGTGTGAAGCTCATGGTTTTCGTTGTACGCACGATAGCGAACAGCCTGAAGGTGAAATCGTAGTCATTAATACTTGTGGATTTATTGCCGATGCCAAGGAGGAAAGCATCAACACCATTCTGGAGTTTGTGCAGGCAAAGGCAGAAGGAAGGGTTAAGCGCGTCTATGTGATGGGGTGTTTGTCAGAACGTTATCTGGCAGACCTTGAAGCTGAGATTCCAGAGGTAGATGGCTGGTTCGGGAAGTTCAACTACCATGAACTTCTGGACCGGATAGCCTCATCACCCAACACCAAACCCCCAACACCAAAACGGAAGCTCACCACTCCCGCCCATTATGCCTACTTGAAGATATCAGAAGGGTGCGACCGGCATTGTGCTTACTGCGCTATACCAATTATTACCGGACGGCACAGGAGCCGACCTATGGACGAGATACTTGACGAGGTGCGCTGGCTGGTCAGTCAGGGAGTAAGAGAGTTGCAGGTTATCGCCCAGGAGTTGACCTATTACGGCATTGATTTGGACGGTCGTCAGCACATTGCCGAACTCATAGAACGAATGGCCGACATTGAGGGTGTAGAGTGGATCAGACTGCATTATGCCTATCCCACACACTTCCCTATGGACCTGTTGCGGGTGATGAGGGAAAAGCAGAATGTCTGCAAATACCTTGACATAGCCTTACAGCACATTAGCGACAACATGCTGCAACGCATGCAACGCCATATTACCAAACAAGAGACTTACGAGCTGATTGAGACGTTGCGTCGCGAAGTGCCGGGCATCTGCCTGCGTACTACGTTGATGGTAGGTTTCCCGGGCGAAACAGACGACGATTTCCGCGAGCTGCTGGAGTTCACCAAGTGGGCCCGCTTTGAGCGTATGGGCGCTTTCGCCTATAGTGAGGAAGACGGCACTCCTTCAGCCCGATTTTACGAAGACGATGTGCCCGAAGACATAAAACATCAACGACTGGACCGCTTGATGCGTATTCAGCAGCAAATATCAGCTGAGCTGGAAGCAGAAAAGGTTGGAAAGGTGATGCGTGTCATCATTGACCGCCGCGAGGGCAACTACTTTATCGGACGTACGGAGTTCTGCTCGCCCGAAGTAGATCCGGAAGTACTGATACCGGATTCAGAACCATTAGAAATCGGACATTTTTACGACGTTAAGTTTACAGACTCAGAAGAGTTTGACTTATACGGAACAACACTTATCTGACAGATATGAATAACAAGGAATTTATTAGCGAGCTATCCACCCGTATGGGCTACAAAGCCGGTGACACCCAGCGACTGGTTGAGAACTTGGTGAACGCCATGAGTGATAGTTTTCTGGAGGACAATGCCGTACTGGTTCCCGCCTTTGGCACGTTCGAAGTGAAGAAGAAGATGGAGCGAATTATGGTGAATCCGTCAACCGGCCAGCGCATGCTTGTGCCGCCGAAGCTCGTGCTTGGTTTCAAGCCCAGTACGACGTGGAAAGACCAACTAAAGAGTGGGGGGCAAGACTGATGGACAAGAAGACAATACAGGATATATCCCACATTCTGGTTGACAAGAACGGACTGGGGGCTCGCGAGGCCGAGCATTTCGCGGCAGCAATGTTTAGCGTTATTCGTGACGGGCTGTTGCGCGACCAGCAGGTGAAGGTGCGCGGACTGGGCACGTTTAAGATTATTGAGGTTGGTGCCCGCGAGAGTGTGAGCGTTTCAACTGGTGAGCGTGTGCTGATAGCCGGTCACGACAAGATAACGTTTACTCCTGATGCTACGATGAAGGAGTTGGTCAACAAGCCTTTCTCGCAGTTTGAGACGGTAGTGCTTAACGAGGGCGTTGACTTTGAAGATGTCCCGACTGAGCCAGCACCTGTGACTAAACTGACAGATGAACCAGAACCGGAACCTGTCGTAGAACAGGAACCCGAGCCCGAACCAGTTGTGGAACCTGAGCCAGAGCCAGTTGTGGAACCTGAGCCAGAGCCAGTTGTGGAACCTGAGCCTGTTGTAGAACCTGAACCCGAGCCTGAACCAGAACCTGTTGCGGAGCCAGAACCTGAGCCTGAACCTGAAACTCCAGTTAAACTCGCTTCACATCAAGAACACCATCATGAGCATAGGAGGCTCGACCCGATTCCAACCGAACGGTCAGGCAATTACTTAAAGAAAGATGCAAAAGGAGGCTGGCGTTATTTCTATTATACCCTTGGTCTGGTGCTACTCTTTACATTGGGAGTTGCCTTGGGCTTTTATATCGGGTTGCAAGAAGGACGCAAATCTACTGAGAGTGTAGTGGAAGTTACTCCCGACAGTACCTGTTTATCACCCGCTGACACAACAGCTACCAACAGCATAAGCGTGGTGGAGGAAACGCCCGACACCTTGTCGCAACCTGCGGTAACGAAGCCAGAAGAGCAGCCTGTGGAACAGAAGGTTGAAACACCTGCTCCCGCAAAGGCAGAGACACCCAAACCTGCCGCCGAAGACAAGTATGCTGCTATGGATGCGCGCGTGAAGCATGGTGCCTATCGTATTGTGGGTGACGACTTTACGGTAACCGTCCGTCCTGGTGAGACCACAGCCCGTATAGCCAAGCGTACGCTGGGAGCTGGTATGGAATGCTACATTGAAGTTTATAATGGCATCAAGTCGAACACAGAATTAAAGGCGGGTCAGACCATCAAGATTCCCAAGCTGGAATGGAAGAAGAAAAAGAAGAAGCTTTAAAGACTTTTAGATGATTTAATATTTATTACATACGCAATTTGCTTGTTTAACGGGCAAATTGCGTACTTTTGCACCCTGAAATCAAACGTAAATAGTAAAATAATTATGGCAGAAGCTATTGACATTAGAGAACTGAATATGCGAATTGAGCAGCAGAGCTCTTTCGTTACTAACCTGACGACGGGCATGGACCGCGTCATCGTAGGACAGAAACATTTGGTTGACACGTTACTCATCTCGTTACTGAGTGACGGCCACATTCTTCTGGAAGGTGTGCCGGGTCTGGCAAAGACGCTGGCCATTAAGACGTTAGCACAACTTATAGACGCGAAGTATTCGCGCATACAGTTTACGCCCGACCTGTTGCCTGCCGACGTTATCGGTACCATGATTTATTCGCAGAAGGACGAGCGCTTTCAGGTGAAGAAGGGTCCTGTCTTCGCAAACTTCGTGTTGGCCGACGAAATCAACCGTGCTCCTGCAAAGGTACAGAGTGCTTTGCTGGAGGCCATGCAGGAGAAACAGGTCACCATAGGCAGCGAGACCTTCGATTTGCCCAAACCCTTCCTCGTTATGGCTACGCAGAACCCCATAGAGCAGGAGGGAACCTATCCGCTTCCTGAGGCTCAGACCGACCGTTTCATGATGAAGGTGGTCATTGACTATCCCACGTTGGATGAGGAGAAGAAGATTATCCGCGAGAACATTCAGGGTGCCCTGCCTACGGTAACGCCCGTTACAACAGCCGACGACATTCTGCGTGCCCGTAGTGTGGTGCGTGAGGTTTACATCGACGAGAAGATTGAACAATACATAGCTGACATCGTCTTCGCCACCCGTTATCCTGACCGCTACGGACTGAAGGACATGAAGAACATGATTTCCTTTGGCGGCTCTCCCCGTGCTTCCATCAATCTGGCAAAGGCCAGTCGTGCGTTCGCGTTCATCAAGCGTCGCGGCTATGTGGTTCCCGAAGATGTTCGTGCCGTAGCTCACGACGTGCTGCGTCACCGTATTGGCCTGACCTACGAGGCAGAGGCATCAAACGTGACGAGCGAGGAAATTGTTTCTAAGATTATTAATAAAGTAGAAGTTCCTTGATGAGTTAGGAGTTAGGAATTAGGAGTTTTTATGATGGAGACAAGCGAGATCATCAAGAAAGTCCGTAAGATAGAGATCAAGGCTCGTGGCCTTAGCTCCAACATCTTTGCCGGTCAATACCATTCGGCCTTCAAGGGACGCGGTATGGCCTTCTCAGAGGTGCGTGAGTATCAGTTTGGCGACGACGTGCGCGACATCGACTGGAACGTGACAGCCCGCTTCCACCGCCCTTATGTGAAGGTGTTTGAAGAGGAGCGCGAACTGACCGTCATGCTGCTCATTGACGTGAGCGGCAGTCTGGACTTTGGCACTCAACGCCAGATGAAGCGCGACATGGTGACCGAGATAGCTGCCACGCTTGCCTTTTCGGCCATTCAGAATAACGATAAGATAGGTGTGGTGTTCTTCTCCGACCGTATTGAGAAGTACATCCCGCCCAAGAAGGGCCGCAAGCACATACTTTACATTATCCGTGAGCTGCTCGACTTTACGCCCGAGAGCCGGCGTACCGACGTGCGTGGCGCCCTTGAGTTCATGACGAGCGTGGCCAAACGTCGCTGTACGGCCTTCGTGTTGAGCGATTTCTATGACAATCAGGACTTTCTGCAGCCGCTCACCATCTGCAACCGCAAGCACGACGTAGTAGCCATTCAGGTCTATGACCAGCGTGCCAAGACCTTGCCTGACATCGGTCTGATGCGTGTAGTGGATGCTGAGACAGGCCACGAACAGTATATTGACACCAGCAGCAGCCGTCTGCGTCAGGCTCACACGCAGTACTTCCTGAGGCGTCAGTCTCTGCTGACCGAGACGTTCAACAAGAGCAACGTTGACCACGTGAGCATAGCCACCAACGAGGATTTTGTGAAGTCTCTGCTGCTGCTATTTAAACAACGAAGCTAATGAAAAAGATAACGCTCCTATTGATACTGGCCCTGCACGTCGTACTGGGAAAGGCTCAAAGCGTCGAGGCACGTATTGACTCCATCGAGATGCTGATGGGTGAGCAGGTGCACGTGACGCTGACCGTTACCGCCCCTGACGGCGCACAGATTGTGTTCCCGAAGTACCAGCGCACACAGCAGTTAGTGCCTGGTGTGGAGTTTCTCGAGGCCCAGCAGCCTGAGCCCAACGTTCAGGTGCTCACGCTGACGTCGTTCGACGAGAACCTGTATTACCTGCCGCCGTTCCCAGTACTGGTCAACGGCGATACTGTCAAGAGCAAGAGTCTGGCGCTGAAGGTGATAGGCATAGAGGTAGATACCACTCACTATGAGAAATTCTACGGTCCCAAGGACGTGCAGGACAACCCGTTCCTCTGGAGCGAGTGGGCCCCGCTGTTCTGGCTCTCCGTGCTGCTGTTATTGCTGATGGCCTTGGGTTACTACCTCTATCTGCGTCTGCGCGACAATAAGCCTATCATCACTTATGTACGGGTGGTGAAGAAGCTGCTGCCGCACCAGAAGGCTATGAAGGAGATAGAGCAGATTAAGGCCGAGAAGATGGTGACGAGCGAGAACCAGAAGGAGTACTACACGAAACTGACCGACACCATTCGCCGCTACATAGAGGAGCGCTACGGTTTCTCGGCTATGGAGATGACCAGTTCCGAGATTATAGACCGTCTGACCCAGCAAGGTGACCAGAAGGCGCTCGACGAGCTGCGCGGCCTGTTCCAGACTGCCGACCTGGTGAAGTTTGCCAAGTACTCTACCATGCTGAACGAGAACGACATGAACCTTGTCAATGCCGTAGAGTTCATCAACAGCACGAAGGCCGAGAACCTGCCTACCGAAGAGGTGCTGCGTCCGCAGCTGTCGGAGGAAGACCTCCGTTCGCAGAAGACGCGCCGCCTGCTGAAGATAGTGATAGGCCTGATAGCTGTTGCCTGTCTGTTGCTGCTGGCGTACGTCGCCTACGGCACCTGGCAGCTGATGATTTGAGGTTTGAGATTTGAGATTTGAAATTTTATGGAATTTGTAAATAAAGGATTCTTCTTTCTGCTCCTGCTGCTGATACCTTATATAATATGGTATCTGATGTTCAGGAAAAAGAGCGAGCCGACCATGCGGATGAGCGATACCAACGCGTACCGCTATGCCCCGCGCAGCTGGAAGGTGGCACTCATGCCGCTGCAGCTGCTGTTGCGTCTGGCGGTCTTCGTGCTCATCGTGATTGTCTTGGCACGTCCGCAGACCAGCAACTCGTGGAAAGACAAGACCGTAGAGGGCATCGACATCATGCTGGCTATGGACGTCTCTACCTCGATGCTGGCTGAAGACCTGACGCCCAACCGCATAGAGGCTGCCAAGAAGGTAGCTGCTGAGTTTATTGTGGACCGCCCGAATGACAACATCGGCCTGACCATCTTTGCCGGCGAGTCGTTCACCCAGTGTCCTATGACCATCGACCACGCGTCGCTGCTCAACCTGCTGCACGGCGTACGGGCTGATATAGCCGCCCGCGGACTGATACAGGACGGAACGGCCATCGGAATGGGACTGGCAAATGCCGTAGCGCGCCTGAAGGATTCGAAGGCCAAGAGCAAGGTGGTCATTCTGCTGACCGACGGTTCCAACAACATGGGCGACATATCGCCTATGACGGCCGCCGAGATAGCCAAGAGCCTGGGCATTCGCGTCTATACCATCGGAGCCGGAACCAACGGAACCGCCCGTTACCCGATGCCTATGGGCGGAGGTGTGCAGTATGTGAACCTGCCTGTAGAGATAGACACGAAGACGCTCAACGACATCTCGAATGCTACCGACGGCAAGTTCTTCCGAGCAACGAACACCCGCGAACTGCAGCAGATATACAAGGAGATAGACCAGTTGGAGAAGACGAAGCTCAACGTCAAGAAGTACAGCAAGCGCTACGAGGCCTTCCAGCCGTTTGCCCTTGCGGCCATTCTGCTGCTGCTGCTTGAGTTGCTGCTGCGTGTTACAATATTTAGGAGAATACCGTCATGAACAGATATTTTGAAGACCCCGCCTACCTGTGGCTGTTGCTGCTCGTTCCGCTGCTGGCAGCCCTTTGGTTCCTGATGCACCTGCGTCAGAAGCACAAGTTGCGTAAGTTTGGCGACCCAGAGCTTGTCAAGCTGCTCATGCCCGACGTGTCACGCTGGCGGGCTATGGTGAAGTACGGATTGCTGCTGGGTGCTCTCACGCTGCTCATCGTGGCTTTTGCCCGTCCGCATTGGGGCTCGGGCACAAAGACCGAGAAGCGTAAGGGCATAGAGACCATCATCGCTATGGACATCTCTAACTCCATGCGTGCGCAGGACGTGACGCCGAGTCGTCTGGACCGCTCAAAGATGATGGTGGAGAACCTGGTTGACAAGTTCTCGAACGACAAGATAGGACTCATCGTCTTTGCCGGCGACGCCTTTGTGCAGCTGCCCATGACGAGCGACTACGTGTCGGCAAAGATGTTCCTCAGCAGTATCGACCCCTCCATGATTGGCACGCAGGGAACCGACATTGCCGCCGCTATCGATATGGCTGAACACAGCTTCAGCCAGGACGAACAGGTGGGCAAGGCCATCATCGTCATTACCGATGGTGAGGACCACGAGGGCGGTGCCGTAGAAGCAGCCGAGGATGCCAAGAAGCGTGGTATGCGCGTCTATGTACTGGGCGTAGGCTCAACGGGTGGTGCACCCATTCCTGACCCCTCTACGGGCAAGTATATGTTCGATGAGACGGGCAACACCGTCATGTCGGCCCTTAACGAGGACATGTGCCGGCAGATAGCCCAGGCGGGTGGGGGAGCCTACATCCACGTGGAGAACGGCTATGCCGCCCAGGAGCAGCTGAACAGCGAGCTTGACAAACTGTCGAAGAAAGAGATATCAGCCGAAGTGTATAACAGCTACGACGAGTACTTCGTCTGGTTTGCGCTGGCCGCCCTGTTGCTGCTGGTGCTCGAGGTGGTGCTGCTGGAGCGTAAGAACCCGCTCTTCAAGAACCTGCACCTCTTCCGCAGCCGTAAGGCCGCCATGCTGCTCGTGCTCGTAATGGTCTCTGTGGCCGCTGTGGCGCAGGCTGACCGTAAGTACGTCCGGCAGGGCAACAAACTGTTCCGTGCGGGGCAGTATGCTGATGCCGAAGTGCTCTACCGCAAGGCGCTGGCGGCTAACCAGAACAACCCGCAGGCTACCTACAACCTGGGTAACGCCCTTCTGGCGCAGAAGAAAGACTCGGCTGCCGTTGAGGAGTTCCAGAAGGCGGCCAAGTTAGAGACGAACCCGCAACGCAAGTATCTGGCCTACCATAATATTGGCGTTATCTGCCAGACCCGCCAGATGTTCAAGGACGCTATTGCAGCCTACAAGGAGGCCCTCAGAATCTATCCGCACGACGACCAGACACGCTACAACCTGGAGCTCTGCAAGCGTCAGATGAAGAACCAGCCACAAGGTGGCGGCGGCGGCGGTAACGACGACAAGAAGAAGGACGACAAGCAGGACCAGCAACAACAGCAGCAACAGCAAAAGAAGGAAGAGCAGAAGAAGGAGGAAGAGCAAGAGCAGCAGAAGCCGCAGATGAGCAAGGACAATGCCGAGCAGCTCCTGAACGCCGCCCTCCAGCAGGAGCGTCAGACGCAGAAGCGCATGCAGGAACAGCAGCGCCAGCAGGGACGCCGCCGTCTGCAGAAGAACTGGTAAAGCGGCCTATGGCCTAAATGAGAAATGAGAAATGACAAATGAGAAACGAAAATGAATAATGAAGGAATGAATTTAACGATATATCATGGAATCGGAAGGAGAAAAAAAGAATGGGTAATGAAAGTGCTCATGGCATTTCTCATTTCTCATTTCTCATTTCTCATTTCATTAGCGCAAACTATTACGGGCAGCGCTCCGTCGCAGGTAGCCGTAGGCGAGCAGTTCCGGCTGACCTATACCGTCAACACGCAGGACGTGGAGGGATTCAGGGCTGGCAACATTCCCTCAGAACTTGAAATACTGATGGGCCCCAGCACGTCGCGCCAGTCCAGTTTCCAGATGGTGAACGGCCACACTACCAGCTCGTCGTCCATCACCTTTACCTACATACTGAGTGCTACGGCCAACGGAACGTTCACCATTCCGCCCGCACGCGCTACGGTCAACGGCAAGCAGATTACGTCGAATGCCCTGCACGTCAAGGTGTCAGGACAGGCTCACTCCAATAATGGCGGCTCGGGTGCCCAGCAACGCCAGCCCTCAGGCGGCATGCGCTCTGCCGGCACGCCCATTTCGGGCAGCGACCTTTTCATCAAGGTGAGCGCCAACAAGAGCCGCGTCCACGAGCAGGAGCCCATCATGCTGACCTATAAGGTCTATACGCTCGTTGACCTGACGCAGCTGAACGGTAAGATGCCCGACCTGAAGAGCTTCTACACACAGGAGATTCCGCTTCCGCAGCAGAAGAATTTCTCGGTAGAGCGGGTTAACGGCCGTCCCTACCGTACGGTAACGTGGAGCCAGTACGTCATGTTCCCGCAGATGACGGGCAAGCTCGACATTCCCAGCATTACCTTCGAGGGAACCGTCGTACAGGCTAATCGCGACGTTGACCCCTTCGAGGCGTTCTTCAACGGCGGCTCGGGCTACGTGGAGGTGAAGAAGCAGATCAAGGCTCCCGGACTCTCCGTCGAGGTGCTGCCGCTGCCCAAGCGACCCGCCAACTTCTCGGGTGGAGTGGGGCAGTACTCCGTGAAGGCCACCATCGACAATACCAACGTGAAGGCCAATGACCCCGTCACCCTGCGCATTACCGTCAGCGGAGCCGGTAACATGAAGCTGCTCAAGGAGCCCGTCGTGCAGTTCCCGCAGGACTTCGACAAGTACGACGCCAAGCAGAACGACAAGACGAAGCTGACCTCCAACGGCATTGAGGGCAGCATTACGTGGGAGTACCTGGCCGTTCCGCGCCATCAGGGCACCTACGACATTCCGCCCGTAGAGTTCACGTACTACGACACGCGCGACAACGCCTACAAGACGCTCAAGACCGAAGGCTTCCGCCTGAACGTGGCCAAGGGCAGCGGACAAGGCAGCATGAGCAACTACTCGAACCAGCAGGACATTGAGCAACTCAACAACGACATACGCTACATTAAGACGGGCGACACCCGCCTGCGCCAGCTGGGCGACTACTTCTTCGGCTCAACGGCCTACTGGGTGGCCCTTGTGCTGCTCGCCCTGACGTTCATCACGCTCTTCGTGGTCTTCCGCCAGCGGGCCATCGATAATGCCAACATCGGCAAGATGCGCGGCAAGAAGGCCAACAAGGTGGCTACGCGCCGCCTGAAGCAGGCCAACAAGCTCATGCAGACCGGACGCTCGGGCGAGTTCTACGACGAGGTGCTGCGTGCCCTGTGGGGCTATGTGGGCGACAAGCTCAACATTCCCGTCGAGCAGCTCTCACGCGAAAATGTCAGCCAGCTGCTCTCCGAGCGCCACGTTGACGAACAGACGGTAGGCCTCTTCATCAGCGCCCTCGACGAGTGCGAGTTTGAGCGCTATGCTCCCGGCGACGCCAAGGGCAACATGGGCAAGACCTTCGAGGCCGCTATGACCGCCATTACACGAATTGACGAGACTATGAAAGGAAAACATCAACACACAGCCAAGACCCTCAGCATACTGCTGCTGGCCCTGCTCATGCCTCTGGCTGCCCACGCCTTCAGCAAGGCCGAGGCCGACAGTGCCTACGCGCAGCAGCACTATCAGGAGGCTGTCAGGCAGTATGAGGGACTGCTGAAGGAGGGCGTGAGTGCCGACCTCTACTATAACCTGGGCAACGCCTACTACCGCTCCGACAACTATACGCGCGCCATCATCAACTACGAACGCGCCCTGCTGCTCTCACCCGGCGATGCCGACATTCGCCACAACCTGCAGCTGGCCCGCCAGAAGACCACCGACAAGCTGTCGCCATCAGCCGACTTCTTCCTGGTCAGCTGGTACCGCTCGTTAGTCAACATGATGGGCGTTGATGCCTGGGCCTGGCTGGCTCTTGTGGCACTCGCCTTGGGCGTGGTGCTCTTCCTGGTCTATCTGTTCTCACAGCGTGTGGCGCTGCAGAAGCTCGGTTTCTTCGGAGCCCTCTTCATGGTGCTCTTCTTCCTCGCCGCCAACCTCTTTGCGTGGCAGCAGAAGCAGACGCTCACCCGTCGTACGGCGGCTGTCGTCATAGCCTCAGAGACCAGCGTCAAGAGCACGCCCGCCGCTAACGGTACCGACCTCTTCCGTCTGCACGAGGGCACGAAGGTGGAGATAACCGACGACTCCATGACCGACTGGAAGGCCGTACGGCTGCCCGACGGCAAGGAGGGCTGGATGGACGTGAAGGCGCTGGAAGTTATTTGAATTATTAGTAATTAGTAATGAGTTTATTAATTAGTAATGAGTAATTAGTAATGAGTAATTATGATTACCACATAAAGGCGGGAACTAAGGCAGGCAATGGCTTGCCCGGAAATCATAATTACTAATTACTCATTACTAATTACTCATTAAAAAAAAAGAAGACTATGGAAGAACTGATACAATTCGACAAGCAGCTGCTCTTGATGCTGAACGGCAGCGACTCGGTATATCTGGACGGGGTGGTCATGACGCTCACTAATGCCTTTACGTGGGTGCCGCTCTACCTGGCGCTGCTCTTCGTCGTCATCAAGAACAACGTCAACTGGAAGAGCGTGCTGCTCATCGTCGGCTGTGCCGCCCTCTGCGTGCTGCTGGCCGGAACGGTTGACGACGAGATTGTCAAGCCCCTCGTGGCCCGCTGGCGTCCCACCCACGACCCGCAGATAGGCTCGCTGGTCGATGTGGTTGACGGCTATCGTGGCGGCAATTACGGTTTCTTCTCTGCCCACGCCTCCAACACGTTCAGCATAGCCCTCTTCTTCAGCCAGCTCGTCCGCAGCCGCCAGCTGACGGTAGCCCTCGTGGTGTTCTACTCGCTGGTCAACTGCTGGACGCGCCTCTACTTAGGTGTGCATTATCCGGGCGACATCACCGTAGGGCTCCTTTGGGGAGCGCTGGTGGCTGTGGCCGTCTATCAGCTCTACTGCCGCGTGCAGGCCCGAATGAGCCCCGTACGCAGTAACACCTCCGACCGCTACACCTCGTCCGGCTACGAGCACCGCACCATCTGGGTGCCCCTCGTTGTGCTCGTGCTGACCTACGCCTACGCACTCGTCAGACCGCTGTTCGGGTGACAAAAAAAGCCTCCCCTGAACAGAGGAGGTTTTTCTGAAAAAGGCCTTATGCAAGGTTGCAAGGTTGCAAGGTTGCAAGGTCTTTAGGTCTGCAAGGTCTTTAGGTCTGCGAGGTCTTCACCCAACTGCTCTTATCCTTTTTCTCTACCCAGCCCTCCGCCTTCCAGCGGCTGATGATGGAGTAGAGCGAACTGTCGGCATAGTCGTTGCCCTTCAGCTTACGGAGGTCTTCAATGGTGAAGGGTGAGGGCAGCTGCTGTAGCACGTTCTCGTTAGGGGTAGCCACAGGCATGCGGTCGCGCACCTTGTCGTTCTGCACCTTCAGCAGCGGCCCGAAGAGGCGGCACTGGTTCTGGAGCGTAAACTCGGCCATCGTCAGCGCAAAGTCTATGCAGGCGTTCGACTCCTTGCCCACCAGGAGCATGAAAATCACCCCACAACGGAAGCCGATGACGGCAGCACGGCGGCGGAAGATGTCCTTGATCTTGTCCAGACGGGGAGCTGCCTCCAACCGTTTCTGCTCCACCCATAGGTCAATGGCCCTGTTCAGCCGCGGAGTAGCCTTGAAACCTGTGGCCTCACGCAGCGTCCTGATGCCCTGCTCAATCTGCTGCAGGTCCGCGTCGGTCACCTTCTTGAACTTGGGCATCTTGCGGAACGAGTTGTCGGGCATTTCGGCGGGGATGGTTCTCGACGACAGCCCGTTGGTGGCGTTCTCGCTGCCGAACATCTTCAGGAACGAGCAGGCCTGTCCGCAGATGGTCCACGAATAGAAGGCCTCTACGTTGCCCGACTGCGAGTTGAGCGACATGTAGTCCTGGCCGAAGAGTGAGTGGTCCCATGCCTTACGGTAGATGTCGTACTTGGCACTCCAGCTGCCGGCTCCGTTGGTCTTGAGCAGCGTGTCGGCCTCGGGTTCCACGCTGTACAGGCTGTGGCCCTTGGCGTTAATCTGACGTTGCAGCAGCTTGGCCACCGAGATGGTGATGGGCACGGTGCGCACGCAGCCGCTGGGAGCCTCCTGTCCGCGCTCGTTGGCCTTGCGCGTGCGGTTCTGGCGCATGGCAGCCTCTTCCTGCTCCCTGACCAGCTGGTCCTCCTCGCGCAACGGCTTGATCCAGAGTCCCACCACGTCGTCTATGACGCTCTTGTTGTCGCTCTGCTCACCCAGTATGAAGGCGAAGAGCGCCATGTGGTGCAGCTTTCCGTTACAATACTCGTAGGTCACCCCGTCTGCCAGCGCAGCCAGCGCAGGCATCAGTCCCGCCAGTATGGGCATGTGGAAGTCCTCGGGGTAGGGCTTCAGCGTAGCCTTCAGCGCAGGTGGCAGCAGACGGTAATCTACTGACACGTTGCTGGCCTTGACGGCATTTGTCTTTGTCTTGTTTGCCATAGTGTTCATAGTGCTAAAAATGATAAATGGTTTCTGGTTTAAACTCTCTTGAAATGCGGCTCAGGTCGATGCCCGCCTGCTTGGCCATGCTGTAGAACGTGGCCAGCGTGGTGCGCCCGTCTGACTTGCTGATGCACTCCTGCCACTTGCGTTCGCAGTCGGCCTCGTTGTACTTCGGGCTCTGGCTGCACAGCTGGTGGTACAGGTCGTGTCCCTCGCTGCCCAGGCCGCTGGCCAGGCTGAAGCCCAGCTTCAGGTAGTCGCCATACGCGTCGGCAATGTTGGCTCCACGTTGCAGCAGTTCGCGCACTACTGCCTTCGCCTTGGCCAGTTCCTCCACAGGGTGCAGCGGCTGGCCCGTCACGCCTGTCTGACGCTTGGCGGCTGCTGGCTTCTTCGCCGGTTCGGCCGTCTTGGCTGCCCACGCTACGGGGTCGAACGCTGGCATGACGTGGATTTCAGCCGTACCCACATAGACCTCAGGGTCGTAACACAGGAAGCAGGCCCTTGACAGGTTGCCGACGTGCGAATCGACATTCTCCTTGGTCAGGTCCTTGTAGGTGGCCAGCAGGTAGTTCCTCACAGCCTGGAACCACGTGCGGTGGTCAGCTGCCGAAAGGTCCGTCAGCAGGAACCACTTCAGCCCGTCGCCGCTTGGTGAGCGGAAGCTGAGCAGCGTCACGAAGTGGCGGTCAGCGACGAGCAGCTGCCGGATGAGTGCCACGTCCTTCACATGGTCCAGGTCGATGCAGAGGGCGTTAGAGTGGCTCACCAGCGACTGGTCGTTGCAATAGGTGAACACGCCGCTGGGCGTCACGTAGGGTAGGCAGCGGCCCTTGTAGGCGCGCGCCTCGGCCTTGTCGCTGATGCTGCGCAGCGTCTCGGTCTGCGGCCTTAGCGCCTCGCTGCTGATGAGCCTTGCCACCTCCAGCAAGGTGACCGTGCGCGACGGTACCTTGTTGGTGATGGGCGGGCAGAAATACGACATCTCAAACTGTTGCATAGTCATCGGCCTCCAAACGGTTCAACACTCCCTGCAGTATCTCGCGCATGCGGCCCTTGCCTATCAGCGGCGTGAGCGTCTCAATAGGCTCGGTCACGAAGACGCGCTGCCAGTCGATGCCCTCCGAGGCAAACACCTTCAGCGTCAGCTGGGTCGCGCCGTCTTTGGTTACCGACAATCGGCCGTGAGCCACCTTGCGGAGCAACGTGGAGTTAGCACGACGCCTGGGTTTGCAGGCAACGTAGTCCATGCTCCCGTTACGAAACAGTTGCATCTGCCCGTGGGTTACGCCAGACTGTTCCAAAATGAGGGCATCTTGGTCGTCCGGAAGGAATTGAGCGTTAACCACTCTTTTGGTGTCTTTAACAGTGATGGCTGCGTGGCCATCGATAAATATTGTCTTTTCCATACGTTATTTTTTTTAAGGTGGGGACACAGGAGATTGTCTTGCATCCCCCACCGGTTACGTTTCAAATAAAAGAAGAAGGAGGTCTAGATTGTTCGGCCGAGCCTCCCTCATTGTTGAGAGAATATGTTTCGATTTTCACAAACAGAAACCGCAGGTCTTTGGAGTCGTCACCCCAACTAATAAAAATGAAGAAAATCAAAATGAAAGAACACTTGAGTCGAATCCATTTCTGAATTGCTCGATGCAAAGGTATTAAAAGCATGGTTACCCTCCAAATATTTCATCTTTGCAACCCATTGATTTATAGTTGTTTGAAGAAAAAGTACATTTTCGTGCTACAACTTTTTCACTTCTTTTCTTTCCAGTCAAGATACTCAAATTGTCTGTAAATTAGAGTGTTGAGTGACCGATACTTCAAGCCGAAATTGCTATGTTCATTTGAAGCGAGATAACGGATGAACACTGACATTCGGCACTTCAAACCATTACCCATGCCAATTGAGATGAGAAAACGGCAAATGATGAGTACAAATTCTGGTTTTCTTGTTTTTTTCTCATCATAGTCGAAATAACTGAGGTGCTTCCAATCAATAGAATCACCGTCCCGGACATAGGGACTTATATGCTCCACAAGAAACTTCAGTTCGTTGTGGTACTCAGCCTTTACAAGATCAAAAACTCGAGTTTTCTTGGTAAACCCCTGCTTGGACTGTTTAGCCGTCCTGCGCTTTTTTGTTGTCTTTTTCTTTGTCATAGTTTCGCAGCGACGCAATTAGTGCAATCGTTACGAAACACTGAGATTATGTATGTACGGGTTTACCCAGACCTTTTGCAAAGGTAACTGGAATCGGGCACTGAATCAAGGGCAGAGCTGAAAATCCCCCAAAAATAGCCCATAAATGCTATAAAATGCGCATGAATGTAGAAAGCCAGCGTGGTACAGAGGGCCCTACGTAAAAAAATCCCCATACTATAATAATAGTACGGGGACGGGGCCTTGCGCGCGCACACGAAAATAAATAATTAAATATATTATTAATATATATTATTATAATATCAATATATAGCTATTACGCGCGCATAAACCCTCTCCAGAAAAACAGAAAAGACGGTTGGGGGGTAAAAAAAGAAGGAACCGCCATTGGCCCCTTCCCACATTAACTTACACCCCCTGCCGGGGGACAAAGGTACGATTTTTAATTGATACTTACATAATATTTAATAATTAATAATAGTAGAATTGTATCAATTATACAAATGAGTCTGCTCACTCTTCATCAACGAATTTGAAAGAACGGTTGAACTCTCCACGCAACGTTACCTTCAGTTCTTTTATTCCAGCCATTTCACATGCCTTGAAATATGCACATGCGAATTCACCAAACTCTGCGGCATCCATCTTACCGCGCATGTGTGTCAGCCAGTCATCATTCATAAGTTCCTCTTTTACGATGACGTAGAATGATTTGTTGCTTCCGTATTTGTTCTTCACCCATATCAAGTTTCCATGCTTATCCACACGCCACATGGTTAATGTCTCCCGATAGTCTTTTGATGGGTCTAATAGACAATCTTTCAAATCATAAGATGGGTCTAACAATAATTCTTTCAACTCATCATCCAGTTCTTTCTCTTTTTCCATAGTCATAAAAGTAAATTTTAAATTATTTTATTTTGCTCCTTTTCTCCTGTTACAATCGCGACACAGCATCTGGCAGTTATCAGCAGTAGTTACGCCACCTTCTGCCCACGGAGTGATGTGATCACCTTCCATTTCTTCTAACTCGATTGGAATACTTACAGCTCATTATATAAAATAGCATTTCCTGTAAGTGTTTTTTTTGTATTATCCATATATGTTATTACCAACTTTGTGATTTTAATTTCTGAAGCATCACAGGTTGTATAGTAAGAAGCGTCCCATGTCCACCTACGCTTTATAAAAGGTTCTATAGGTCCGACTCCCCTTATTGAACCAGTATATGAATTAACGTATTTCAAAAAACATTTGTCTCCTACGGCATTGTAGACATTGAAATATATATCAACATACTTTATAATTTTAGAGCTTGTATTTAGATAATTGAGAGAAATATCAATACCACATACAGAATTCAAAGACCAATAAAAATAATCAATTACTCCGTTAGGTGCAGCTTTTCTTAATTGTGTGTTGTATTTTTCTTTCTCATTTTTATTGTATTCACTTATATAATCCATCGTGTATTCTGGACTTGATAGGGAGTCTTTATAGGCCTCTAAATAGAGAGCTAATTTATTTTTATCTTTATAATTAAGCTCTATCATATGGAATTGAGAATACATAATTCCTAATATTCCTTTCTTTAACTCAAATATAGTTAATGAGTCTCCAGAGATTCTTTTCGGAACAATTATACCTAGAAATTTATTCTCGTTACATATAACACAATTATTTCTAAATTCCTTTATATCGAAATTGTAAAAGGAATGTTCTTTTTTATAATTCGATAATTCTGCTTCATGTTTTTTTCTCAATTCGCTTTGAATACTATCATTTCTGGCCTGCTCCGCTTTTCTCCCAGCAATGATTGCGTTATTCATGTCTAAATATTTGTCATCAATCTCTCTCTCTATCTGCATAATAGCTTTATTAAGTTCATTTTCTGCTATCTTCTTGGCATCAAATTCTTTACTTACATATTTGTTCCAATTCTCGGTAAGCGAAATTTCATAACATCCCCTATCATCATAGGCATATAAGAGTTTCTTTTTTTTATCATGGGCAATGATTTTCATTTGGGTATTACGTAGAATTCTATGACCTTCATTCTTATGCCATAGATGATCATTGCCTTGTTGCCACTCAAAGATTGCTATGTAATTACACCCTTCATAATCAGGCATTCGTTGTGCACAAACACAAACTACCACCGCCAAAAGGCATGTTAAAATTATTATTTTCTTCATTTTAAAAATATAAAAATTAAAAAATGCTATATTTATTTTTGTATGCAAAAAAACGTGAGCAATTTACTTCGCTTACGTTAACCCAGGTATCGCCAAACACCCAATCATCTTAAACGAGCAAATGCCCACGCCTTGCGGCGTGAACTACCTGCTTCAATTCTTGATGATTTTCAATTTTGGCGAATTTGGGTTAACAAGAATCAAAAGCGGACGTCCATCCTATATGTCCTTTGTTCAACTTATCTCAGTCCATAGGCAATTCAGTTTTTAGGGTTGTACTACTTATGTTATTTACACCATTTCGTGGGCATAGTTCTGGTAATTGCCCAGTATCTGCTCAATATGGATGACCTCCGGGCATGAGTCCCATGTTACGCCTCCACCCATCAGATACCAATGCTCGCGCTCTTTGACGGGTACACGTTTCAACGAGGGGAAAGCAGAAATTGGCATCACGATGGAGCGACCATCTTGCAGGTCAACCTGAAACTTGCCTCTGCGAGGGAACGACAGCCGCTTGATGCGTGGTGTCACGTTCCAAAATCCTTCTGTCTTGTACATAAGCTATTTACAAGTTACAACGCCAATATTGCCCTCAGATTCGTATCTGTAAACGTTCGCCATATCATCAGTTTGATGGGCTTATAGTCATCAAAAAGTTGAGTGACAAACTTAATCTCGAAAACCAGACGAAAGTCATTTTCATCAGCAGTTTCCACAAACTCATGTTTCGTACCGACACGTGCCACTTCTATCTGATACAGGTCACGGATGCCCTTGCCTTTGGTATAGGGCATGAAGTAATAGAGTTTATTGAGCTTTACTGTCGAAGGGAATTTCTTGCCTGTAAAGTATGCTTTGGCGTTCTGGTTATTGTAGGGAACAATATATTTGTCAGGTACCAAGCTAACCAGTACGTTCTTTGAGTCGTCCAAGGTCGAAAACTCAATTCGCTTTCTCTTGATAAACGGATTGTTGATGATGTTGACATCCTTAGGATATTTCTCGTGCATGTCGAACATATCAATCTCAAAGAGTGTCGGAGGCAACATCTCGTGTGCAGCTCTGTCTGCTTCCTCATACTGGCTCTCTTCTGGATTCTGTGCATCAATGTCATTGAAAAGACGTATCAACGAACGGCCTATTGCAAAAGCGAGATTTACAGGAACGGCGTTACCTATCTGCTTGTATTGGTCAGCGATGTTCCCTTCAAATTCCCAATTGTCAGGGAACGTCTGAATACGGGCATATTCACGAACCGTCAGAGGACGTGTTTCCGTCGGATGACATCGTTCTGTCTGTTTTTGAGCGGGGGCACAAGTCAGTGTCAAGGAAGGTTCGTCCATCGAAAGACGACGAGCCATACCTGTCTTTCCTCCTCCCAGATAGAAACTGCCACCCATATATTCCTTCTGTTCCTCCACAGGAAGGTCGCGCCAATCGCCACCCTCTGGTACCATCGCCATCACACGAGCTTTCTTGGCGGGATAAAGTTGACCTTCTGATTCTGGCACATCCTTATCAAAAAGTTCACCGCTAAAAAATGCATCACGTAACGTCATCACGCGACGATACGGATCTGGCCACCTGAAACGGACACCTCGTTCGTAAATGTCGTTACGGATAGCCACCAGTATCAGACGTTCGCGCTTCTGAGGAACCTGATACATAATAGCCTTCAGCACGCGAGGTTCGACGAGTGTATAACCCAATTCCTTGATGGCATTTCGAATCACTTCAAGTGTCTTTCCGTCATCGTGAGAAAGCAAACCTTTCACGTTTTCGCCCATGAAAACCTTAGGTCGTATTTCTTTGACGGCACGGGCCAACTCAAAGAACAACGTACCGCGAGTGTCATTCAGACCTCCCTTCTTACCAGCGTAAGAGAATGCCTGACAAGGAAATCCACCAGAAAGGAAATCCACCTTGTCTCGCAGAGGTGTAAAGTCCACCTGATGAATGTCGCCCTCCAGCACATTCCACTCTGGATGATTCTTACGAAGTGTTTGGCAGGCCATTGCATCCATCTCGTTCAGCAGCACATGACGGAAACCTGCCAAGTGCATGCCAAGTGCTAACCCACCGGCACCAGCAAAAAGTTCTACCGACGTATAGTCGCGCAAGGGAGCCACATGGAATTCTTCATCCCAATTGGTGTCGAGCATCATCCTGACTGGTTCAACGTCAGTCAGCTCCTCCATGTAGAAACCATCTTTGCCCTTCTCATTCTTATGATATGGATATACGCCGCTCTCACCCCACTTCTGCGCAGTAGCGAGTGAAGTACCCGTGAGGTCGGCTAAGTTCGTTGCAGATAAAAATGTTGGCATTGTTTATAGGCCTCCTCTGTTTCTGATTTCTTTAGCAATCTCCTTAACCTTTTTGGTGATAAATTGACTACCATCAATATTGTCTTCTTCCACCACCTCGCCAAAAGCCTTTGCCAGCCTGTGATAGAACATCTTGTCGCCAGTAAGGTGTTCCCAGAATTCCGAACCGCAATATACGGGATATGTCGTGGCTATCGTCTTGTAGTTGGCAGACAACTTCTTATGGGAGCCATAAAGAACGCCTACTACCAAATCGTCATCCGAAATGTGGAGCTTGTTTGTACGGGCAATTCCCTTAAACTGCTTGAAGTGCGCCAGTATTGTGTCAACGTCATCGTGATTGATTGTTTGTGGACCAGCCTTACACTGGCAGTATTTCTTTCTGCCATCGAATGCATCTTCAAATTCAATATCAATTCCTGGGATTGCAGAACCACTACTCACGATAGCTTGTATTTCTGTAATGAATGACTGAAGACTCGTTCCAAAGGTTGTGTTAATACTTGTACCAAGCACTCTTGGATAAACCAAAGCCTTAGCCAGAGATTCTGGCTCAGTATTTCCACAAAGGAAGGCTGCCAAGTAGTTTATCAGGAAAGGATTAACGTTGAAATCCTTCAACTGCAACTCATTTAGATTTTTCAAATGAGCGGGTATGATAATCTCGCGAAAGAAGTCCTTTCCACTATCTATGATCTGTTGTTTCTGATCTTTAGTCATAATTAGTCATATTTATTATGTTATTACTTTTTTTCTTACCTTTGCATCGGAATCCCCCGAAGTCCCTGAAGCAATTCATACATGAGGTCGTTGACAGCGTTGTCAACGAAGTCTTGTCGTTTTATCTGTTGTTCTGTTAGCTCCATTAATTATTAATTGTTATGATTTTATGTTGGCAAAGATACGAATAAACGAGCACAATTCAAAATAAAAGAGTAAGTTTTTTGTTTGTGAGATGCATTTAGGCGAATTTGGGATAACCCTAATAGCTTCTCTCATAAATTACTTTCAAGTCACGATTAGCTGACATTTGCGCAGCGGGGCGGAGGGTGCCGGCTTCCACGAGGTCAACTTTTCTGTTTAGCATTTCCTCTAATTCGCGCTGCATGCGGACATAGGCGAACAACCCAATAGGATTAGTGCGGTCAAACTCCACCAGAATATCGACATCGCTGTCCTCCGTCTGCTCACCACGGGCATACGAGCCGAAGAGCCAAGCCTTCAGGACGGGTTGCGTCTTGAAGTATTCGGCTATCTGCTGTGTCAACACCTGTGTACTGTTCATAGGTTCCTTATTTTTTCGCCTACAAAGATACAAAAAGTTTCTGAACAAAAAAGAATATCGGACAATTTTTTTCACAGGCAAAACCTTGCAACCTTGCAACCTTGCAACCTTGCATAAGGTAGTTTTGAAGTAGGGTAGTGGGGGTGATTGTAATGTTATTATATATATATTATTATAATAATATATATATAATACTATATATACTACTGCATCTTCTTCCTTTCAACAGCACCTTATGCAAGGTTGCAAGGTTGCAAGGTTGCAAGGTTTGCCGTAATGAAAATGACACTTTCCCGTAATGAAAATGGCGGTTTGAAGTAACTAAACTTTTACTTTAATAGATACATGTAAAATATTTGTAAAATAATTGGTTAAAAGTTTGGTAGTTTCAAATATTTTTTGTACCTTTGTAACGTTAAAACTAAGTTAATCAACCTTTATTTATCAACCCTTAAATCAAAGTAAAAACTATGGCAAATGTAAAGAAGACCATTGAGTTGGACGTTGTGAAGAACAACAACGAGAAGAGTGATCAGTTCGGCAAGTACTACGGCCGCATTCACGCGGTGGAGGCACTG
>Ga0256404_1003449_pt1 | contig 32134 bp, 29 predicted proteins | sample RumenRJG_01DNA_FD_185990 | JGI IMG/M metagenome (GOLD analysis project Ga0256404, IMG submission 185990) | Bovine rumen microbial communities from Lethbridge, Alberta, Canada - RJG_01 | ecosystem: Host-associated > Mammals > Digestive system > Stomach > Rumen | place: Canada: Alberta | collected...
TTCTTCATAGCACTGCATATTTTACAATCTCCTCTATATAGTTTTCTTAAAAAGGTTACTGCTCGAAGCGCATCCAGCCGTTTTCCACCAGCATGGCGGTGAGCTTCCCCTCCGGGGTCTTGCCGCAGCCGGTGTCGAGGGCGATGAGTCCCCGTTTCGGGAGCTCAAACCAGGTGCCGCAGGGCGGATGAAAGGCGGACTCGGCGCCGCTTCCGTCCAGGTAGGTGGGGCTCTCCATGGGGGTGCTGCCCACGACGCAGAGCTTTCCGCTGTAGTCGTTGGTGAGCACGGCCTGCCGGCCCCAGATCAGGTCCATGTCCGAGTTGTTCCAGATCACCTCGTCCCGGATGTCCCCGTGGACGCACAGGAAGGAGAGGTCCTCGTACCAGGTGCGGGTGTTGTCCCGGAGCCAGACGGCGGCCTTGGAGACCTTCTGTCCCGCCGCTTTAAAGGAGCGCACCGTCTCGTTTCCCCCGTTCTGCTTCCAGAGCAGGGAGTTGGCCATCTGCCCCCGGGTCATGAGGTTCGCGTCCATGAGCATCTGATCATGGTCGCCCCTCAGGATCACCAGGCGCTTTCCCATGGCCTCCTTCAGGTCCCGGACCATGCGGTACACGCCGAAGGAATCAGGCCCGTAGTCCATGAGGTTCCCGAGAAGGATCAGCTCGTTCTGTGCCGGGTCAAAGCCGATGCGCCTGAGAAGGGACTGAAGCCGGTCCGCGCAGCCGTGAATATCGCCGATGATCACTGTCCGCATGGGTCTTCCTCCTTTCCCAACTCTCTGCCTGCCGTCTGTCTTCTGTCTGTTTCCCGTCTTTGTTCCGTGTCCGGGTATCAGAAGAGGCAGTTCCGCCTTTTTTCTGTGTCCGGGCACCCGAAAAGGCAGTTTCACCCTTTTTCTGTGTCCGGATACCCGAAAAGGCCGGCCCATCTCTCTTTCGAGAGACGGCCGGTCTCCTGAGAATCCATACTATTGTAAAACGAACCCGCTGTGAAATCCAGTGTTTTCTTTCACCGCTCAGATTCCGAATGCCTGCGCCCAGTACCAGGCCCCGTCGGAGGCCTTGTAGGCCGCCACGCCCACCGTGGTAAAGTTGCCGCTCATGATGTTCTCCCGGTGAGAGGGGGAATCCATCCACGCGTTCACAACAGAGGGGGCGTCAAAGTAGTTCTTCGCCAGGTTCTCTCCGTACATGATGGAGCTGTTCACCGTCCACCACTCCTGGTTGTTGGGGCGCTGGTGGGAGAACTTCTCCTGGCACTCCTGTGCCCGGACCTCTGCCGCCTGCACCAGTCCCTCGTTCCAGTCCAGAGGGGGCAGCCCCGCCTCGGCCCGCTTCGCGTTGACCAGGTCCAGGGTGGCCTTTGCCTCTCCCGCGGTGGCGGAGAAGTCCACCGAGCCCGCCAGGGCAATGGCGCCTTCATCAATATAGTGGATGTCGCCCTCATCAGCCGCGGTTCTTGCCACGGCCACCTCGTCCAGGGTTCCCTCCACCTTCGGTTTCTTTCCGCACCCGTACAGCAGAGTGAGCATCGCCAGAACCAGGGCCATCAGAAAGCTGATCTTTCTCCGTCTTCTTCTGCTCTTCCTCGTGTTCCTCATGATTGTCACCTTCCTCCCGCAAATTGTGCTTTCACAGAGATCCGAAGACGACTCGGGGATTTCTGTTGATCTTACTTTACCATTTTGCCTGAGCCCCTTCAAGCCGGAAACCCCCGTTTCCGTGTCGAAAAAGGTTGCCCCCCGAATTCGACAGGAAGCTGTCGGAAATTCCCCTTGACAGGCGGATGTTCCTGTGCTGCGCCAGTTACACTGCGGAGGCAAGCCTCTCGTGAGGTGCCGCGGGCATTACCCACACATGAGACTGCACCGCACGCGAATCGCACAAAGACTCAGCAAGGCGATCCCGATTGCAAGGTCCAAATGGTTTTTCCCCCTGATTTGCGCTATACTGAACACATGAACTCACGAGAGAACCAACAGGAGAAAGCTGTTTTCAGAACTGCCCGGGCGGCGGGACGGATCGCGGCCCTTTTTTCTGCTGTCCTCCTCTCCCTGACCTGCCTGAACGCCTGCGGCCAGAAGCCGGGGAACCACCGGTCAGACGTGCCGCCCCCGGAGGAAGCGGGCACCCGGGACAACACCCCCCTGGTGCTGGAGCCGGTGCAGGAGGGGAAACAGACGGAGGGCACCGAGGAGGTGGAGCTGGACTTTTCCAGCAAGACTGAGGGCTACTTCTCGGCCCTGTGGAAGGGGGAGCCGGCAAAGATCAAGCTCCAGATCACTGCCGGGAACTCCGTCACCTACACCTACAACCTGACCACCGACGGGAACTGGAACGTCTTCCCCTTCTCCCGCGAGAGCGACAGCTACAAAATCGGCGTCTACCGGAACATCCAGGACAACCAGTACGCCGAGGTCTACAGCACTGCGGTGGATGTATCCCTGGACAACCCCTTCGGCCCCTTCCTCTACCCGAACCAGTACGTCTGGTTTGACGACAGCATGGAATCGGTGGCGGTGGGGGAGGAGGTGTGCAGGCCCGCCAACACGGACCTGGACGCCGTGACCTACGTCTACCAGTACGTGGTCAGCCACGTGACCTACGACTGGGAGGAGGCCGAGACCGTGGAGAGCGGCTATCTGCCGGTGGTGGATGAGGTCCTGGAAACCGGAAAGGGCATCTGCTTCGACTACGCCGCCCTCATGGCCACCATGCTCCGCTCCCAGCAGATCCCCACCAGGCTGGAGATCGGCTACGCGGGCTCCGCCTACCACGCCTGGATCTCCTGCTACGTGGACGAGATCGGCTGGATCGACGGCCTCATCCAGTTCGACGGCGAAAACTGGTCCCTGATGGACCCCACCCTGGCCGCCAGCCAGGGGGAAGAAACCCTGAAAAAATTCGTCGGCGACGGCACCAACTACCGGACCTTCTACTTCTACTGAGGTGAACACCATGGCGGAACAGAGACAGAAACCCCTGTCCAGCGCGCTGATCTTCCACTTCTTTGAACAGTTCGGGACCCTCTACGGCTCCGGCATTACCCCCGTGGAGGCTCTGGAGATCATGCAGCGGGACACAGACAACCGGGAGATCACAAAGCTCCTCACCTTCCTCTCGGAGGGCATGGACGCCGGCGACCCCTTCTCCCTCTGCGTGGAGAATTCCGGCGTGTTCCCCGGCTACGTGTGCGAGCTCCTGCGGCTCGGCGAGGAGACGGGGCGCCTGGACGAGGTCTGCGGCTCCCTCGCGGTCTACTACGAGGAGCAGGACGACCTGCGCTCCTCCATACGGAACGCGGTCACCTACCCCGTGGTCATGCTTCTCATGATGTTCGCGGTGATCGTGGTGCTGGTGACCCAGGTGATGCCCCTCTTCTCCCAGGTCTTTGAGCAGCTGGGGGCCTCCATGAGCGGCGTCTCCCTGGCGCTGCTCCGCATGAGCGAGCTCTTCTCCCGCTCCTACAAGGTGCTGGCGGGCCTCATGGTGCTGGCTCTGGTGCTCTTTCTGTATTTCTATCAGACCGCCCGGGGGCAGAAGCAGTTTCTCGCCCTCCTGTCCGCCTTTCCCCCCACCCGCTCCTTTGCCGACAGCATCGCCCTGACCCGATTCACCGGAGCCCTGAAGATGACCCAGGCCGCCGGCATGGGCCCGGACCGTTGTCTCGCCCTCAGCATGAACGTGGTGGAGAATGAGCGGGTGCGGGAGCGGGCAGAAAAGAGCCTGGAGCTCCTCTCCGCCGGAGAGAGCTTCTCCGATTCCGTCGGCAAGACCGGCCTCTTCCCGCCCTTCTACGCCAGCATGCTCCGGGTCTTCGCCCGGGCCGGCCGCATGGACCAGGCCATGAACTTCATCGCCTCCCGGTACCGCCGGGACACGGACCAGAGGATCGCCCGGGCCCTCTCAGCCATTGAGCCTGCCCTGGTGATGATTCTCTCCGTCATCGTGGGAACCATCCTCCTGTCGGTCATCCTCCCCCTCATGGGTATGATGACCAGCATCGGATGAGAGGAGGTGACCGCGGTGATTTCCGGATTCCGAAAGCTTTTTGCCGCCCTCTCCGGCAGCCTGGTCCTGAGCCTTCTCCTGACCGGGGGCGCCCTGGGGCTCTTTCTCTTCGGCACGGACCGGGTGGTGCGGGACTCTGACGCGGAGCGCCGCCGGGCCCTGGAGAGCGCCGTGCAGCGGGACATCACCAGCTGCTACGCCCTGGAAGGGGCCTATCCCCCCGACCTCCAGTACCTGAAGGACCACTACGGCCTCACCTGGGACGAGTCCCGCTACTTCGTGGACTACCGCCCCGTGGCCTCCAACATCCGCCCCTTCTACGTCATCATCGAGGTGAGCAATGCAAACGCCAAGTGAGCGTCACAGCACGGACATGCTCTTCGTGTTCCTGGTATTCGCGGTGTTCCTCCTGTCCTCGGTCCTCCTGATCACCCTGGGGACCAATGAGTACCGGCGGATCCTGACGGGGATGGCCAGGAACGACAACACCCGGATCGCGGAGGCGTACCTGACCCAGAAAATCCGCCGGGTCCGGGCGGAAAACGCCGTGACAGAGGGCTCCGTCGACGGCTCTCCCGCCCTGCTCCTGAAGGAGGAGATCGGCGGCCGCCCCTACGTCACCTGGCTCTATGTGCGGGACGGGTACCTCCGGGAGCTGATCACGGAGGAGGGCCGCACCGGGTTCCTTCCGGAGGTGGGACAGCCCATTCTGCCGGCCTCGGCCCTGGAGTTTTCCTTCCCCTCCCCCTCCCTGCTCCTGGTGCGGGTGATCCCCGCCGAAAACCCCAACATGGGTCTCTCCTTCCACGGGGAGCCCGGGGAGGATGCCGCCGCAGTCGGCGCTGCTCCCCTCGCCCCACTCTCCGCCGGCTCCGCAGAAGAGCCAGAGGAAGCGCCCTCCTATCTTCTGCTGACACTGGCACCGCAGAACTGAGAACCCCCGTCAGCCTGCTTCGGCCGTACGGCTGTGTTTGCTTCTTATGTTCAGCTGTTCCTGCTTCTGATGTTCAGCTGTTCCTGCTTCTGATGCTGAGCCTCTGTCCGGAGGCTGCCTTATTAAGGAGCTTTATATCTATGTCACAGATTACCCGGGGCGGCTCCCGCGCCTCCCTCTTTCTCATTGAGCTGATCATCACCATCGGCCTCTTTTCTCTCTCGGCCGCGGTGTGCGCCCGGCTCTTTGTCAGCGCCCACCAGCAGGAGACCCTGGCCACAGAGAGAACCCGGGCTGTGCGGATCGCCCAGAACGCGGCGGAGTGCTTCACCGCCTCCCGGGGCGACCCGGAGGAGTTCGCGGCCTTCATGTCCCTCTCCACCGGACAGGTGCAGGACGGAATCCTGCGGGAGGAGGGCCTCACCGCCAGCTTTGTCCTGAGTCCGGAGGAGCCGGTCCCGCCCTGCATGACCACCCTGGACATCCAGGTCCTCGGAGCTGACGGATCCCTGGTCTACGCCCTCCAGGTCTCCCACTACCTCCAGAGAGGAGACAGCCTCCAGGGAGGAAATACCTTCCAGAGAGATAATACGTTTCTGAACGATAATGCACTCCTGAATGATAATACGCTTCTGAATGATAATACGCTCCTGAGAGGTGCCGCCCCATGAAATCCGGAAAGAAAAGCTTCGCATTCAACGGCGGCGTGTCCCTGATCCTCCTGCTCTTCGTGATCCTGACCCTGCTCTCCTTCGCGGGTCTCTCCCTCTCCAGCGCCGGCGCCGACCTCAGGCTCAGCGAAAAGTTCGCGGCCCAGACCACCGCCTACTACGCCGCCCGGAACGACGCGCAGCAGTGGCTGAAGGAAACCGACGAGCGCCTCGCCGCAGGGGAAACGCTCCCGCCGGAGGGCCTCACCCAGGTCTTCCCCGCCGGCGAGACCCTGGACCTCCGGGTGACCGTGCTTCCCACCGCCGGCGGCCAGCCCCCCTTCTACCGGGTGACCGAGGAAAAGACCGAGAGCCGCGTGACCTACGACTACGATGCGCCCCTCTCCGTGGTGAAGCACTGAGATAAAAAGGCCGCCCCATTCCGGAGCGGCCTCGATAAACAATATATGTTTCTTCAAACGGGATCGGCATGCCGATCCCGTCTGCATTCCCACCCAAACCTACCAGCGTGGCCCCCCCTGACGGGACGGCTCCGCGGCTTTTCGTGCATCCGGCTGGCTCTGGGCATACTCCAGATAAGTCTCCCTGGAGATCACGCCCTGGGTTTCCAGGTCCTTCAGGGCCTGGGCCATGGTGATCATGCCATCCTTCCGGAAGTTCTGCATGGTTCCGTCGATCTGGTAGATCTTGTTCTCCCGGATAAGGCTCCTGATGGCGGTGTTGCAGTGCATCACCTCAAAGCAGGCCACACGGCCGCTGCCATCCGCCTTCGGCAGAAGGCGCTGGGACACCACCGTCTCCAGTACCAGGGCAAGCTGGGTCCTGAGCTGGTCCTTCTGCCCCTCGGGAAACACGTCGATGATGCGGCCGATGGTCTGGGCCGCACTGTTGGTGTGAAGACTGGAGAACACCAGGTGCCCGGTCTCAGCGGCAGTGATGGCGGTGGATATGGTCTCCAGGTCCCGCATCTCTCCCACCAGGATCACGTCCGGGTCCTCTCTGAGGGCCGCCCTGAGGGCGGAGGAGAAGCTCACGGAGTCCAGTCCGATCTCCCTCTGGTCAATCAGGGACTTGTCGTGGCGGTAAGTGTACTCGATGGGATCCTCCAGAGTGAGCACGTGGCAGGGGCGGTTCTCGTTGATCTTCCGGATCAGGCTCGCCAGGGTGGTGGATTTTCCGCTGCCCGTGGGGCCGGTCACCAGCACCAGGCCGCTCTTCTTCCGGTAGAGTTCCCGCACGGTCTCCGGGACTCCCAGCTCCTCCGGGGAAGGCGCCTGTCCGCTCATGAGGCGGATGGCCGCCGCGTAGGAGCCTCTCTGCCGGTAGATGTTCAGGCGGATGCGGCCCAGCTCCCGGTCCCCGTAGGCCAGATCCACTTCTCCCTGCTTCCGCAGGGTCTCCTGGTGGTCCCCGTCAGTCACGGAAAAGAGCAGCCGCCTGGTGTCGTCGGGCTTCAGCATGGGGAAATCCTCCATCACCGTCAGGCGTCCGTTCACCCGCATGCGGGGCGTCGCCATCACCGAGATGTGCACGTCAGAGGCCTTTTTCTCCCTGGCGTACACCAGAAGCTCCTTTAACTGCGGATCCATGATCATGGCCTGCTCTCCCCTCACAGAAGCGACGTAAATTTCTCTCTCTCAGCGAGAATCTCGTTCAGATATGCGGCGTAGTCCGCGTCCGCCCCCGCCCGGTACAGCTCCGTGACCTCAGACACCGGCTTCAGGTAAGAAGTCAGGGCCAGGTTCGCCAGCACGCCCTTCAGGCCGTGGGCAGCCTCAAAGCCCGCCTTCTTGTCACCGCTCTCCACCGCCGCCTTCAGGGCGTCAATGCCCTTGTTGTCCTCCAGCGCCATCCGGACCATCCGGAGGTAAAACGCCTCGTTGTTCAGGCAGCGGGCCATGCCCTCAGCCGTATCAGCCCCAGCGCTCTTCAGGGAATCAAGACTCAGCATAGATGCTCCTTTCCAGCCAGCAACCAACAGTAAAATGATTCTGATTCGACAGGATGTTGCTTACATACATCATATCAAAAACCGCCGGCCGTTTTCAAGACATCTCCGCCGCCCTCTGTGGAAGCCGGGGCAGCCTGAGGCAAGACGTGCTCCCGGCGGAGGTTTTCGCCCCTCACCCCTTTTTCTCCGCCCGCTGGACCAAGGCAAGACGCCCTCCCGGCGGAGGTTTTCGCCCCTCACCCCTTTTTCTCCGCCCACGGAAGGCCGGCACCCGTGGCCCTGCAGCGAGCAGTTTCAGCGGCGCAGGGACGCGGCTGTCGGCGGACGGGCCCATGAGGCAAGGACGCCGGGATGTCTCCAGACATCCCGGCGAGGGCATCGGAGCGGCGTTCTGCATCAGCAGAACGCCAGCGACATATGCCCGGTGCCGCAGTCGCAGGGGGTCCGGGCGCCTTACAGCCCGCGCCCTGCGGCCGCTCAACTGGGAGCGCAGGGCCCGGGGGCCGGCAAGCCCCTCACAGCCGCGCAATATCCACCAGCGTCAGCTCCCGCTCCCCCAGGCTCAGGGACTCCGCCAGCGCCCCGGCAGTGTCCAGGGAGGTGAGCACATTCACCCCCGTCTCCACCGCGTTCCGCCGGATCACGAAGCCGTCCCGGGCGTGCTCAGCCCCGCTGGGCGGCGTGTCGATCACCAGGTCGATCTCGTGGCCCAGGATCAGGTCCAGGATGTTGGGCGGCTCCTGCTCCAGCTTCCGCACCTCCAGGGCCTTCACCCCGCCGTCGTTCAGGGCCCGCGCCGTGCCCCGGGTGGCGAAGATTCGGTAGCCCGCCTCCCGGAACCGCCGGGCGATCGGCACCACGTCCTCCTTGTCCTCGTCCCGGACAGTGATGATCATGTTTTTGAACTTCGGCAGCTTCACGCCGGCCCCCTGGAAGGCCTTGTAGAGCGCCTCGTCGAAGGTCTTCGCGATGCCGAGGCACTCGCCGGTGGACTTCATCTCCGGCCCAAGGCTCACGTCTGCCCCGCGGATCTTCTCAAAGGAGAAGACCGGCATCTTGACGGCGATGTAATCCGCCTCCGGCTGGAGGCCGGGCGCGTAGCCCATGTCCCTCAGCTTCTCCCCGCAGATCACCCGGGTGGCCAGGGGAATGATCGGGATCCCGGTCACCTTGGAGATGTAGGGTACAGTCCGGGAGGAGCGGGGATTCACCTCGATGACGTAGACCTCCTCCCCCTTCGCGATAAACTGGATGTTGATCATGCCCTTCACGTGCAGCGCCCGGGAGAGCCGGCGGGAGTACTCCACCATCCGCTCCTTCACCGTCTCCGTGAGAGACTGGGCCGGGTAGACGCTGATAGAGTCCCCGGAGTGGATACCGGTGCGCTCAATGTGCTGCATGATGCCCGGGATCAGGATGTCCTCCCCGTCGCAGACCGCATCCACCTCCACCTCCGTGCCCCTGATGTACTTGTCCACCAGAATGGGGTGCTCCTGGGTGTAGCGGTTGATGATGCCGATGTACTCGTCGATATCGCTGTCGCTGATGGCGATCCGCATGCCGGCGCCGCCCAGCACGTAGGAGGGCCGCACCAGCACCGGGTACCCGAGCCGGTTGGCCACCTCCTTCGCCTCCGCGGCGGTGAAGACCGTGCCTCCCGCAGCCCGCGGGACCCCGGTCTCCTGGAGAATCCGGTCAAAGAGCTCCCGGTCCTCGGCGGCGTCCACGTCCCGGGCGTCGGTGCCGAGGATGGGCACCCCCATCTGCATGAGGGCCTGGGTGAGGCCGATGGCGGTCTGGCCGCCGAACTGCACCACCGCCCCGTCCGGGCGCTCCGTCAGCACCACCTGCTCCACGTCCTCCGGGGTCAGGGGCTCGAAGTAGAGCCGGTCCGCGATGTCAAAGTCCGTGGACACGGTCTCCGGGTTGTTGTTGATGATGATGGTCTCATACCCCAGCTTCTGGAAGGTCCAGGTGCAGTGGACGGAGCAGAAGTCGAACTCGATGCCCTGGCCAATGCGGATGGGGCCGGAGCCCAGCACCAGCACCTTTTTCCGCTGCTCGCCCGGCGCCTTCACCTCCGAGGACTCGTCCTCCCCGTCGTAGCAGCTGTAGAAGTAGGGGGTCTCCGCCCGAAACTCCGCCGCGCAGGTGTCCACCATCTTGAAGCCGGGCCTGATTCCGAAGCGGCTCCGCAGCTCCTTAATCTCGGCGGCGGTCCTGCCGGAGAGGGATGCGATCACGTGGTCCGGGAACTCCATCCGCTTCGCGTCCCGAAGGAGCTCCTCCGTCAGCGGCCGGCGCCTCAGCTCCGCCTCCATGCGGACCAGCCGGTCCAGCTTGTGGATGAACCAGCGGTCGATCTTTGTCAGGGCGAAGATCTCGTCGTAGCGCATGCCCCGGCGAAGGGCCTCGGCGATGACCCAGATCCGCCGGTCATCCACCCGGGTGAGCAGGGTCTGCAGCTCGTCGTTGTCCAGCGAGGCGTAGTTGTAGCTAAGAAGTGAGTCCACGTGCTGCTCCAGGGAGCGGATGGCCTTCATGAGGGCCCCCTCGAAGGAGGTGCAGATGGCCATCACCTCTCCGGTGGCCTTCATCTGGGTCCCCAGGGTGTGCTTCGCGGTCAGGAACTTGTCGAAGGGGAGCCGGGGCATCTTCACCACGCAGTAGTCCAGCATGGGCTCAAAGCAGGCGCAGGTCTTCCCCGTCACCGCGTTCCTGATCTCGTCCAGGGTGTAGCCCAGGGCGATCTTCGCGGCCACCCGGGCAATCGGGTAGCCGGTGGCCTTGGAGGCCAGGGCCGAGGAGCGGCTCACCCGTGGGTTCACCTCGATCACGCAGTACTCGAAGCTGTCCGGGTTCAGGGCGTACTGGACGTTGCAGCCGCCGGTGATGCCGAGCTCCGTGATGATGTTCAGGGCGGAGCTGCGGAGCATCTGGTACTCCTTGTCCCCCAGGGTCTGGGAGGGGGCCACCACGATGGAGTCGCCGGTGTGAACGCCCACCGGGTCGATGTTCTCCATGTTGCAGACGGTGATCACATTCCCGGCGGAATCGCGGATCACCTCGTACTCGATCTCCTTCCAGCCGGCGATGCAGCGCTCCACCAGCACCTGCCCCACCCGGGAGAGCCGGAGGCCGTTCTGCAGGATCTCGGTCAGCTCCCTCCGGTCCGAGGCGATGCCGCCGCCGCTGCCCCCCAGGGTGTAGGCGGGGCGCAGCACCACCGGGTACCCGATCTCCTCCGCGAAGCGAATGCCCTCCTCCACGGTCTCCACCACCAGGGAGGGGGCCACCGGCTCGTGGATCTTCTCCATGGTCTCCTTGAAGGCCTCCCGGTCCTCCGCCTTCTTGATGGTCAGTGCGGTGGTTCCGATGAGCCTTACGCCCAGCTTCTCCAGCACGCCCCGCTCCGCCAGCTCCATGGCCAGGTTCAGGCCGGCCTGTCCCCCCAGGGTCGGCAGCAGGGAGTCGGGCTGCTCCTTCTTAAGGAGCATCTCCACCACCTCCGGCGTGAGGGGCTCGATGTACACGTGGTCCGCGATGTCCTTGTCCGTCATGATGGTGGCCGGGTTGGAGTTCAAGAGGACCACCTCCACACCCTCCTCCTTCAGGGCCCGGCAGGCCTGGGTCCCGGCGTAGTCGAACTCCGCCGCCTGTCCGATGACGATGGGGCCGGAGCCGATGACAAGCACCTTTCTGATATCAGGATTTTTCGGCATGCCGCACCTCCTCAGAGCATAGACAGAAAACGGTCAAACAGGTATCCGGAATCCCTGGGGCCGGGACAGGCCTCCGGGTGGAACTGCACCGAGAACACCGGCTTCCCCAGGTAGCGGAGCCCCTCGTTGGTCCCGTCGTTCACGTTCCGGAAGGCGGGCTCCGCCACGGATTTGTCGATGCTGGCCTCATCCACCGCGTACCCGTGGTTCTGGGCCGTGATGTACACCCGCCCGGTGGAGAGGTCCTTCACCGGGTGGTTCCCGCCCCGGTGGCCGTACTTCAGCTTGTAGGTGTCTGCCCCGGTGGCAAGGGCCAGGAGCTGGTGCCCCAGGCAGATGGCGAACATGGGAACCCCGCTCTCAAGCAGCACCTTCAGCTCCCCGATCACCGCCGTGTTCTCCTTCGGGTCCCCGGGGCCGTTGGACAGCATGATGCCGTCGGGGTGATCCGCCAGGATCTGGGCCGCGGTGGTGTCGGAGGGCCACACCTTCACCTCGGCCCCCCGCATGTTAAGGGAGCGGGCGATGTTCCGCTTGACCCCCAGGTCCAGGAGGGCGATCCGCTTTCCGCTGCCCGGCATGACGTAGGGCTCCCTGCAGCTGGTGCGGGCCACCACGCCCTGCACCTGGTACTCCTTCATGCGCCGCATGGCCTCCTCCCGGTCAAAGTCGGGGTTCACCGTGAGGAAGCCGTTCATGGTGCCGGACTCCCTCAGCCGCTTTGTCAGGGCCCGGGTGTCGATCCCCTCGATGCCCGGCACCCCCTGCTCCTCCAGGAAATCCTGGATGCTCTCCCGGCTCCGGAAATTGGAGGGAAGAAGCGAGAGCTCCCGGACGATGAAGGCGTCCGGCCAGGCCTTTCCCGACTCCATGTCCTCCCGGCAGATGCCGTAATTCCCGATGAGGGGATAGGTCATGACCACCGCCTGCCCCGCGTAGGAGGGGTCCGTCAGGACCTCCAGGTAGCCCGTCATGGAGGTGTTGAACACCACCTCGCTCACGGTGTCCTTCGGCCTTCCGATGCTGCGCCCTGTGAACAGGGTTCCGTCTTCCAGATACAGATACGCTTTCATAGTCCTCCTTATAATTCCGGTCATAAAAACCCGGAGGCATGTGCTCCGGGTTTCGGGAAATCAAATCACTTCAGCGCCTGAATCCGCTGAACTGCCTCTACAGTTTTCTCATAGGTGTTGAACGCTGTCAGCCGGAAGTAGCCCTCGCCGCAGGGACCGAAGCCCGCTCCGGGGGTGCCCACCACGTGGGCCTTGTCCAGCAGGTAGTCGAAGAACTCCCAGCTGCCCATGCCCTCCGGCACCTTCATCCAGACGTAGGGGGAGTTGACGCCGCCGAAGGCCTGGTAGCCGGCGGCCTCCAGTCCCTCCTTGATGGTGCGGGCGTTCTTCTTGTAATAGGCGATCTGCTCGTTGATCTCCTTCTGGGCCTCGTCGCTGAAGACGGCGGCGCCGGCCTTCTGGATGATGTAGGGAGCGCCGTTGTACTTGGTGCCGTGGCGGCGTGCCCACATGGCGTTGAGGCTCACCTCGCCGCACTTCAGGTCCTTCGGGACCACCGTGTAGCCCAGGCGCACGCCGGTGAAGCCGGCGTTCTTGGAGAAGGAGCGGAACTCGATGGCGCAGGTCTTTGCACCGGGAATCTCAAAGATGGAGTGGGGAACCTCCGGCTCCTCGATGAAGGCCTCGTAGGCCGCGTCAAAGAGGATCACGGCGCCCACCTTGTTGGCGTAATCCACCCAGACCTTCAGCTGGTCGCGGGTGATGGCGGTTCCGGTGGGGTTGCCCGGGAAGCAGAGGTAGATCAGGTCCGGTGTCTCCTCCGGAAGGGCCGGCACAAAGTTGTTCTCGGCCACGGTGGGCATGTAGATCACGTTGCTCCACTTCTGGGTGGCGGGATCATACTCTCCCGTGCGGCCCGCCATGACGTTGGAGTCCACGTACACCGGGTAGACCGGGTCGCAGACCGCGATGCGGGAATCCGCCGCGAAGAGCTCCTGGATGTTGGCGGTGTCGCACTTGGCGCCGTCGGAGATAAAGATCTCGTCGGGATCAATGTCGCAGCCCAGGGGCTTGTACACCTTCTCCGCGATGGTCTCCCGGAGGAAGCTGTAGCCCTTGTCGGGGGCGTAGCCGTGGAAGCCCTCGGCGGTTCCCATCTCATCCACCGCGTCGTGCAGGGCCTTGATGACGGTCGGCACCAGCGGCAGGGTCACGTCGCCGATTCCCAGCCGGATCACCTCCGCCTCCGGGTGCGCCGCCTCATATTCTCTGGTTCTTCTCCCCGTCTCGGAAAAGAGATAGCTGCCGGGAAGCTTCTGATAGTTTTCGTTGACTCTGAACATTTTCCCCTCCATGTCCTGTTTCTGGCTGTTGCTTCAATAGTCTCTGTTTTTCTATCACACTGCGGGCGTTTGTTCAATGATTTTCCGCAAAAAATGGACAGTATGGCCCCTCAGATTTCTCCGTGGAACACCTCCACCGCCGGACCGGTCATCATGAGGTGGCCGTTCTCCGCCCGGCTGATGGTAAGCTCCCCGCCGATCAGGGTCATGCGCACCGTCTCGTTGCAGCGGCCCGAGACCATGGAAGCCAGGGCGCTGGCTGTGGCGCCGGTGCCGCAGGCCAGGGTCTCCCCGCTGCCCCGCTCCCAGACCCGCATGTACAGGTGCTCCGGGCTCTCCACGTAGATGAACTCCGTGTTCACCCCCTCCGGGAACCGCGGGTGATGCTCGTAGCCCGGGCCGATCCTCGGCAGGTCCAGGTTCTTCAGCACCTCCAGGGACTCCACATAGCAGACCGCGTGGGGATTGCCGACATCCACCGCGATGATCTCCGCGGTGCCGCCGTTCACCTCGATGGTCTCCGGGACCGGGCCGGTGATGCGCCCCTCTCCCATGTCCACGGTGACGGAGGTGCAGACGCCGCCCTCGTCGTGGATTTTCAGGACCTTCACGCCGGAGAGGGTCTCCAGGGTGATCTCCGGCTTCCGCGCGATCCCGTGGTCGTAGACGAACTTGCCCACGCAGCGGGACCCGTTTCCGCACATCTTCCCCTCGGAGCCATCGGCGTTGAACATGCGCATGCGCACGTCGCAGGTGTCGGAGGGGCAAATGAGGATCAGCCCGTCGGACCCGATGCCGAAGTGCCGGTCGCTGACCCTGACCGCCAGGGCCGCCGGGTCCTCCACCGTCTCCTCAAAGCAGTTGACATAGACGTAGTCGTTGCCGGCCCCGTGCATTTTCGTGAATTTCATAGAATTCACCCCCTCAGACCTTGTAGAGATACTCGTCAAGCTCCCAGCTGGAGACAGCGGTGCGGTAGCGCATCCACTCCTCCTTCTTTGCCCGGAGGAACTTGCTGTAGGCGTGCTCTCCCAGGACCTTCTTCGCGAACCGGCTCTTCTCGAAGATGCCGAGGGCCTCGCCCAGGGTCTGGGGCAGCTCCTCGATGCCGCGCTCCGAGAGCTCCTCGGGGCTTAAGAGGAACAGGTTCTCCCGGATCTCCTTCGGCGGGGTCAGCTTCCGCTCGATGCCGTCCAGTCCCGCCCAGAGGCAGGCCGCGATGGCGAAGTAGGGATTGCAGGCGGAGTCCGGGCAGCGCAGCTCGATCCGGGTCTCCTCTCCTCTCTGGGAGGGGATGCGGATCAGCTGGCTCCGGTTGGACTGGGCGCTCCAGGCGATGCAGCAGGGGGCGTCGTAGCCGGGAATGAGCCGCTTGTAGGAGTTCACCGAGGGATTGGTCAGCACCAGGATCTCCTTGATGTGGGAGAGAATGCCCGCCATGAACTGGTAGGCGATCTCCGACAGGCCGTTCTCGTCCTTCGGGTCCTCGAACAGGTTGTTGCCCCGGCTGTCCGCCAGGGACATGTTGATGTGCATGCCGCTGCCGTTCTCCCCGGTGATGGGCTTCGGCATGAAGGTGGCGTGCATGCCCCGGCGCTGGGCGATGATCTTCGCCGCGATGCGGAAGGTCATGATTTCATCCGCCGCGGAGAGGGCGTCCACGTACTTGAAGTCAATCTCGTGCTGGGAGGGGGCGATCTCGTGGTGGCTGGCCTCCAGCTCGTACCCCATGCTCACCAGGTTCAGGATGATGTCCCTGCGGACCTCCTCCGCCATGTCCAGGTGCTCCACGTCAAAGTAGCCCGCCCGGTCGTGCCGGTCCATCTGGGGGCGGCCCTTCTCGTCCACCGGGAACAGGAAGAACTCGCACTCCGGTCCCACAAAGAAGGTATAACCCATCTTTTCGGCCTTCTCCACCGCCCGCTTCAGGATATAGCGGGGATCCCCCGGGAAGGGGGTGCCGTCCGGACGGAACACGTCGCAGATGAGCCGCGCGACCTTCCCCTGCATGGGCCTCCAGGGCAGGATCTCGAAGGTGTTGAGATCCGGGTGCAGGTACATGTCGGATTCCTCGACCCTGACAAAGCCCTCCACGGAGGAGCCGTCAAACATGCACTTGTTGTCCAGAACCCGCTCCAGCTGGCTGCTGGTGACAGCGATGTTCTTGAGCCTGCCGAAGAGATCGGTGAACTGGAGGCGGATAAACTCAACCTCCTCATCCTCTACAAAACGGATAATTTCTTCTTTGGTCATGTTGTCCTCTGTTTTTCAGTCTCGTTTCAGTGCCCGCCCGTACCCCGCGGCGGGACAGCTTCCTCAGGATGCAAGCCAGCTCTTCAGGAAACGCAGGAACCGGTCCATCTCCTCGTCCGTGCCCATGGTAATGCGGAGGTACTCGCTGATCCTCGGCTTGTTGAACCAGCGCACAAAGATCCCGTTCTCCCGGAGGGCCTGGAACAGCTCCTTCGCGCTGGTTCCCTCCCGCTTCGCGAAAATGAAGTTCGTGACGGAATCCCCGAAGGTGAAGCCGAGGGCCGAGAGCTCCTTCTTGACCCGCTCCCGGGTGGCCGCCACCTTGCGGCAGCAGTCCTCAAAGTAGGCCCGGTCCTTGACCGCGGCGGTGCCGAGGAGGATCGCCGGGGTGTTCATGGTGTAGGAGTTGTAGGAGTTCTTGACGGCGTTCAGGGCGGCGATCAGGTCCCTGTGGCCGATGGCGAAGCCCACCCGCACGCCTGCCAGGCTCCGGGACTTGGAGAAGGTCTGCACCACCAGCAGGTTCTCATACTTCTCTACCAGCGGAAGGGCGCTCGTCCCCCCGAAGTCCACGTAGGCCTCGTCCAGCACCACCACGGATTTCTGGTTCGCCCCGAGGATCCGCTCGATCTCGGAGAGGGGCAGCTCCGTCCCGGTGGGGGCGTTGGGGTTGGCGATGACGATGCCGCCGTTGTCCTTCATGTAGTCCTCCGGGCAAATCCGGAACTCCGCGTCCAGCGGGATCTGCTCGTAGGGGATCCGGTACAGGGAGGCCCAGACGTCGTAGAAGGAATAGGTGATGTCCGGGAACAGCACCGGGAGGCTCCCGTTAAAGAAGGTCAGGAAGGCCATGCCCAGCACGTCGTCCGAGCCCACGCCCACAAAGACCTGGTCCTTTTCGACGCCGTAGAACTCCGCGATGGCGGAGACCAGCAGGTCGCTGTTGGGATCCGGATACTTCCGGAGGAAGCCCACGTCCATCTTCCGGAGGGCCTCCTCCACCATGGGTGACGGCGGGTAGGGATTCTCATTGGTGTTCAGCTTGATGATGTTGGCCATTTTCGGCTGCTCTCCGGGGGTGTAGGGCTCCACCCGGCGGATGTTGTTTACCCACTCTCTCATCCGTTTAACCTGTCGTCCTTTCCGGCGCTCACACCAGGTGATACGCCTCTGCAACCTTCCGGAAGGCCGGAAGGCTTCTCCGGATCATGTCGTTGGAAACACAGTAGGAGATCCGCACGTAGCCAGGTCCGGCGAAGCTGGTGCCCGGGACCAGGAGCAGGTGGTACTGCTTGCAGAACTCGCAGAAGGCCTTGTCGTCCCCGCCCGGTGCCTTGACAAAGAGGTAGAAGGCGCCCTGGGGCTTGATGCAGGAGTAGCCCATCTCCGTCAGGCCGTTGTACAGGAGCTCCCGGTTGGCGTCGTAGGCCGCCACGTCGGTGCGGGCGTCCACGCAGCGCTTCAGGGCCCGCTGGATCAGGGAGGGGGCGTTCACCGCGCCGCTGACGCGGGTGGCGATGGCCGCCGCGGAGATCAGGTCCGCGTGCTCCGGGATCTCATCCGGCAGGAGGATCCAGCCGATTCTCTCGCCCGGCAGGGAGAGGGACTTGGAGTAGGAGTAGATCACAGCGGTGTGGGGAATCAGGTCCGGCACCCAGGGGACCTCCACGCCGTCGTAGGCCAGCTCCCGGTAGGGCTCGTCGGAGATGGTCAGGATGGTGTGCCCGTACTCCTTCTCCTTCTCCGCGATGACCGCCCCGATGGCGGCGAGCTTCTCGGCGGAGTACACAACGCCCGTGGGGTTGTTGGGGGTGTTGATGATCAGCGCCTTGGTCTTCTCCGTGATGGCGCCGGCGAGGGCCGCCGGATCCGGCTGGAAGTCGGAGAAATCCGTCTTGACCTCCTTCAAGACCCCGTCGTAGTTCCGCACGTAGTTCTTGTATTCCACGAAGTAGGGGGCGTAGGTGACCACCTCGTCGCCCGGGTCCAGGATGCACTTTAACAGCACATTCAGGGCGGAGGCGGCGCCCACGGTCATGATCAGCTGGTCCGGACGGTATTCTCTGTGAAAGCGCCTGTTCAGGGAGTCCGCGATGGCCTTCCGGGTATCCGGGTAGCCGGCGTTTGCCATGTAGCCGTGGACAAAGCAGGAGTCCTCCTCGTTCAGGACATCAATGATCGCCTTTTTCACCTCTTCGGGAGCGGGAACATTGGGGTTCCCCAGGCTGAAATCATAGACATTCTCTCTCCCGTAGAGCTCCGCCTGCCGGTTGCCTTCCTCAAACATGGCGCGGATCGCGGAATTGTTCTGCATTAAGGGGATCATTTTCTGTGAAATCATAACATACCTCCAGACACTCTTTGTGATGCATTTTGACCGACTCCGCCCCTCTCCCGGGACGCCGCGAGAACCAGGGCGCTCACCGCGAAGAGAAACCAGGTGGCCGGATTGGAAAACCAGGTTGTGAAAAAGGACAGTCCCAGGTACATGGCGAACTGGGCGCAGATCACGGTCTCCACCGGGTGGCAGGGACCGGAGATCCGCCTCTCCAGCACAAAGGCCGCGGCTCCGAGAAGCCCCGACAGGAGCACCACCCCCGCCGTCCCGAAGTCGTACCAGGCGTCGTAGAACAGCGTCACCGTGGTGAGCTCCTCCTTGGTCACGTACAGCGGAAAGGCCGTGAGCGACGGGACGAAGAACTTGAGCCCCGTCAGCGCCCACAGGGGGAACAGCATCTTAAGACCCATGCTGTGCCGCGGAAGCTCCCGGATCAGGCAGTTCAGGTTGTCGTAGTTGTGGGCGATGTAGATATAGGGCTGCGTCACGAAAATCGGCAGCCGGTACTTCATCTCGAAGATCCCGTTCAGGTACTCCACGCTGTGGCTCCTGGCCACGGACAGGAGGATGTACAGCGGGAGGATGCAGGCAGGCACCGCCGCCATGGCCCCCCGGGGGACAGCGCCCTTCCTGAGGAACAGGAGGGTCACCGCCGCCAGCAGCACGGTGAAGACCAGGTAGAACCTGGAGACCAGGAACACCGGCACCAGAAAGGATACCAGGGAGCAGAGAGCCGCTGCCGCGAGCTTTCTCCGGTCCGCGCCTTTGTCGCTATCCTGCCAGACCATCGCCAGGGATGGCACCAGGCAGCAGCACACGGTGAAGTAGTGGAGCCCGCTCACGTGAAAGTAGGAGTAGGCGTGGGGCACGCCCCGGAGCAGCAGGGGGATGAATCCCAGGATGAGGGCCTCTGCGGCAAAGCTTCCCGCCGACACCCCCGTCAGCACCAGGATCGAGGCCAGGAGCCGGTCCGGGTTCACCACGGCGCCGGGCGCCGGGCCCCCGCTGCGGCGTTCCTCCGGCACGCGCCGAAGGAGCAGCTCGAACACCAGCCAGAAGACGCTGTGGGCCAGGAACAGCACGGCCCAGGTCATGGGCTCCCAGGGCACCTGCAGACGCGAGAGCTTCAGGCAGGATAACCCCTGCCCGCCCACAAAGCTCAGGGAAAACAGCCCCCTCAGCCGCACCGCCGGTCCCGGCCTCCCGAAGTCCTCCCGGCAGAGCCAGGCCGCCGCGAGAAGCAGTGGCAGGCCGGACAGAGCAAAGCAGGAGACTCTGGCAAAGAGCACCGCCGCCAGATAGCAGATCAGATACACAAGCATAAATCCAGTTACTCCTGCTCCCCGAAGCCGTCCTCGGCGAGGGCCGTCAGGGCCTCCAGGGCCTCGGCCTCATCGGGACCGGTGCAGCAGAGCTCCACCTCGTCCCCGAATTTCACGCAGGCCCCCAGGACGCTCAGGACGTTCTTGGCGTTGGCCCTGGTTTCCGCGCTGACCAGCTCGATCCTGCTCTGATACTTGATCGCCTCCTTGCAGAGATTCCCGGCGGGCCTTAAGTGCAGGCCGCTGGGATTCAGAACTGTCACCTTACGGCTGACCATCACTGCTCCTTTCCCGGCACTCAGGCGCCCGGCTGCTGTTCCGCAGCCGCGCCGCCGGAAGCGCCGGCTTCCGTCATATTTTCTGTCGCATTTCAATCGGGATCGGCTTGCCGATCCCGCGCGGTCAGGACAGCGCGCTTGCGCGCGTTCCTCTGTCCTGACCTGCGATCCGCCAGAGGCTCACCGCAGTGAGGGATTCCCTCACTGCGGCGAAGCTTCTGAACCTGTTTCCGGAGCCGGACTGCCTCCCCCGGACTCGTGTCCCGCGGCCGCGCCGGTCTCCTCTTCCGTTTCCTCCCCGGGCTCGTCCCCGGACTCTTCCTCCGTCTCCTCTTCCGTCTCTTCTTCCGTCTCTTCTTCCGTCTCTTCTTCCAGATCCTCCGGGGACTCTCCTTCCTCGTCCTCCGGGCTGTGTCCGGTCTCTGCCTCCTCGGACCGGCTGTTCACCGGGGTCCCCTCAGGGGTAATCTCCCCCGTGGTCTCACCGGCCGGCAGCACCGCGCCCGGGCCCTCGCCCTCGTGGACCACCTGGACCGTAAAGGGGGTGATGGAGGCCAGGGCCGTGCCCTGGGGTTCCGTGAGCGTCAGCCGCCCGGTGTGGGTTCCCGGCTCCATGCCGGAGACGTTCAGCACCGCCCCCAGATCCGTGGCGTTCACGTGCTCCAGGTCCTCCGGCAGGCCGCTGAGCTCCGCGGTGAGGATGTCCGGACTGATGGTGTAGACGTAGGAATCTGTCTGGCCCTGCAGTGTGATGCCGCTGGAGAGGGACAGCTGGTAGGCGCGGGTGTTCAGGGCCTCAACCTTTAAGCGCACCTGCACCTTGCTCTCCCCGCTGATGGTGACCCCCGGCGGGAGGAACTTCGCGAGATCCAGGTCCACCAGGACGTCCGCCGAGGCGCCCTCGATGTCAAGGGCGTCCCCCGGGACCACCAGCTCGTTCAGGCTGTCGATGAGGCCCGGCTCGCCGTATACCGCCACGGACTTCACGCTGCACTCGGCCCCCGTGAAGCGGTAGCCCGGCGCGGTATTGCCCCTGGTCTCGAACCGGAGGGACAGGCTCTTGCCGAACAGCATGTCGATATAGTACTCCACCTCGGCGGGGTCCGTCTTCAGACGCGGATCTGCAAAGTCCTGGATCTCGTTTCCGTTGGCGTCGTAGAAGGTCACCGGGACCGTGCCGGTCAGGTCGCCCCTGGCCCCGGAGACGTCCACCTCCGCTCCCACGGAGCTGATGCGCCCTAACAGGGACTCCGGGCCGCTGACCATCACGTTGTCGGGGGTGAGGTGCATGCTGCCCACGGCGTACTCTGCCCCGGGCGTGCCCTCGGCGCGGGTGGTGAGGACAAAGTTCTTGTTCACGATGTCCTCCAGGTTGATCCGCACGGTCCCGGGCCTGGCCACGGGCGTGCCGCTGATCAGCTCCCGGTTTTTCAGGACCTCCACCGTCACCGGCACGGCGCCGGTTGGCTCGTAGAGATTCATGAGGTCCACGGTGGCCCGGAAGGTCTCCGCGTCGATCCGGCCGGCGTCACGGGTTCTCACCACGTAGCTCACCGCCACGGAGTCCACGTTCTTCTCGAAGGTCTTTCCCTTCTTTATCAGCTGGTCCTCGTTCAGCACCACCAGAGGGACGGTCCTGGTCCGGGTCACCTCCGGGTTGTCCACATTTACCACCGACAGCCAGATCAGCGCGCCCAGAAGCACGGAGACCAGCCGCAGCAGCATCCGATTGCTCAGTTTATCCTTCATTTTTGCTCTTTCCCTTCAGGAAGCCGAAGGGGCTCTGCTGCTCAGGTTCCCTGACAAGCTCCATCAGAAGATTCTTCAGTTCCTCCGGTTCCTTCACCACCGACAGGTCCCCGTTCCGCGCCACGGAGACGTGGCCCGTCTCCTCGGACACCACGATGGTAAGGGAGTCTGTCACCTCGCTGATGCCGATGGCGGCCCGGTGCCGGGTGCCCAGGTCCTTGGAGATCTTCATGTTGTCCGACAGCGGCAGGTAGGCCGTGGCCGAGACAACCCGGTTTCCGCGGATGATCACCGCCCCGTCGTGGAGGGGCGTGTTCTTCTCGAAGATGTTGATGAGCAGCTGCCGGGTGACGATTCCGTCGATGTCGATTCCCGTCCGGACAATGTCTTTCAGGGAGTTCTCCTGCTCCAACACCATGAGGGCGCCGGTCTTTGCCTGCCCCAGGGTAAAGGAGGCGCTCACCAGCTGGGACACCGTCTTTTCGCTCATTCTCTCCTCGTCGGAGTCGGGCTTTAAGAGCACGCGGCCCAGGGACCGGACGATGTTCCTGCTGCCGAGCTGCTCCAGGGCCCGCCGGAGCTCCGGCTGGAAGATGATGATAATGGCCGTCACTGCGATGGTGGCCACCCGCCCCAGGATCCAGAGGATGGTGTTCAGATTGAACACCATGCAGAAGAACACGAAGGCGAGAATCAGCAGGACGCCCCTCAGCAGGACCCAGGCCTTGGTGTCCCGGACCCAGTTCAGGAACATATAGACCATCCAGGACAGGATGGCGATTTCAAGCACTCCGGTGGGCCCCACGTGGGGAACCAGGTCGAGCATCGACCGGAGGGATTCTACTACTCCACTCATAAGGACCCGCCTCTAACCTCTCTTCCGCCTGCAGCGCTCCCCTCCTTCTGGCGGCGGGACCGCCGGGAGGAGCTGATCCGCTGGACCTTCGGCTCGGGCCTTGTGACCGTGAGCTTCGGAACAGCCTTCACGTAGTAATAATAGTCGTCGTCCTCAAACTGCGTGTACTCGGTTCTGGTGTAGTCCACGCTGAAGACAAAAAACTGGTACAGGGCCGCCAGAAGCCCCGCGCCGGTGCAGCCGAGGAACAGCGGCAGGGCGCTGATGCTGACCCCGTAGAGGGACATGCCCAGGAAAAAAGCGGTGAGCAGGATCACCACACCGCTCACGATGGCGATGCTCCAGGCGTGGCTCACGGAGAGCCGCCGGATCAGCCCCACCGCGATGGCCGTCACCGCGAAGGCGATCAGGTACATGAGCATGGTCCGGTTCAGGAGAATGCCGTTGATCATCTGCACAAAGCGCTGGGTGATGTCCACCGAGTCCCCGCTGGTCAGCGGCCCGGCGTTCTGGTGCACGTACTGGAGGATGAAGTAGATCACGATCCCGCAGCCCATGGGAATCACGGACACCAGGGCGCAGCCGAGCCCCACCAGGAGGGGCACCAGGTAGGGGAGCTTCACCACAAAGAGCAGCGGCGTCACGATGAGGAGCACGCTGTCCCCCGGGGCAAAGCCGTAGTACAGGAGCGCCACCACCAGGAGGAAGGCCGCCGTGATCAGGGACAGCTCCAGGGACACCGCGAAGATGTGGGCCAGCATGAAGAGCGCCAGGATCCAGCAGACCCCGCCGAAGGGACAGACGGAGCAGATCAGGGAAAGCACCAGGGGAATCACCGGGGACTTCAGCACCTTCATGTAGCCCAGGTTCTGGTTCAGCAGGATCATGGACACCAGCGCCAGGAAGAACCGCGTCAGGGGGATGATGAGATGGCTGAACCGGCCGTACAGCGCCTTCAGCTGGTCCCGGAATACCAGAAGCTTAAGCATTTCTGCCGCCCTCCTTTGAAAGTTCCTTCACCCGCTCCTGCACATCGTAGCGCTTCTTCAGATGGTTCAGCATGGACAGGTGCTTCTCTCTTCTCCTGACGGACTCCCGGTACTTTCTCCGGTAGACGATCCAGGTGATCAGCTCGTAGACAAAGAGCCCGGCAAAGTACAGGATCACGCTCTGCTTTGCCAGGTTCACGAATACCATGACGTCCACTGCGTTCAGGATGTGCTGAAGCTCATAGAGGAAGGCCACCCCCAGGAACAGGGCGAAGCTTAAGCTGTAGGCGAAGAAGGACTGGAACAGGTGCTTCGTCACGTAGTCGCCGCGGAAAAACCTTCCCGCCGGCCGCTCCATCTTCTTCTCCCGCTCGGTATACCGCGCGATCTCGTTCATCTGGCGGATTTTGTCTTCACTGAGCATCGGGAGGCCTCCAATCAGGGACAGGGTGTGTTTTGCACATAGGTCTTTAAAGTATAGCACAGCCCCCGCCCAAATAAAACCATGATGGGCGGGGGCTTTTATTATTCTTTCCTTACGGAGGGATGAGGTTTTTTATTCAGACCTCCGGGGTCCAGTAGTGCTGGCCGTACATGTCGGTGAAGCGGTACAGCGCCTTGACGCCGCCGTCACCCAGCTCGGTGTTGCTGATCTCCACCGTGTCGCCGATGGTCATGGGCTCGCCCAGCAGGTAGCTGTCCTGGAAGGTCCCGTCGTAGCTGTAGAAGTCGCAGAGGAACTCCAGGGTATCTCCCGCCTTCAGCTCCGTGAGGCCCCTGGCCACCGTGTCGGTTTCCGTCAGCTCGTCGTAGACCGGACGGGCGCCCGAGATGACGCCGTAGGGGTTCTCGTTGTCGAAACGGAGAATCAGGTCCACCCGCTCTCCGTTCAGCAGGGCGGGCACGTATCCGCTGATGGTGTACTGGTCCCCGTCCTCCGTGGTGTCGGTGTGGTAGTAGGCCACCGGCTGATTGTTGATGGAGAGCCAGGTGCCGTCCACGTCCGCGATCAGGGAGCCGTCGTCCCCGAAGGAGAACAGGTTGTCCAGGCCCAGGTCCACGTAGCCCTCGCCGTCGTCGTAGAACAGGTTCAGGTTCAGGTCGCTGACCATGCTCCACTGCTCCTCCGGAAGCCGGATCACGGAGCGGCCCTTGTCGTCCTTCTCCCACTGGAGCAGAGAGGCGTCAAAGTGATTGGCCGCGATGTAGGCCGCGGCGTCCTCGGTGGGCATAGACCTGCCGGCGAGGAAGCCGGAGTTTGCTCCGCTCAACCCGCTCACGCTGATGCCGCCGGAGCCGCCCAGGAAGAGCTCCAGGAGCTGGGCCAGCTCGTCGGCGCTCTGGGAGGAGCTGTAGCCCCCCTGGGAACCGCCGTAGCTGCCGCCGCCGAGAAGCTCCCCGAAGAGGGAGCCCGCGGGGCTGCTGGCTCCGCCGCTGGCCGCCTGTCCCATGGTCTGGAGGGAGGCGAACTCGCGGATGCAGTCCGCGTAGCTGTCATCCACCCCCGCGCCGTCCAGGGCGCTCAGCGCCTGCCGCACCTTGCCCATGGCCCGGTAGGGGAAGTAGGCGGAAAGTCCGTAGGCGTTGGTCATGTTGGAGGAGGTCCGGTTGTACTTCACCGCGCTGAGCAGGGTCTCAGCCAGCCGGTCTCCCGCCTCGGTGCCCATGTTCTTCGCGAAGTGCACCAGGTCGATCTGGTCGATGCCGGTGGATTTTGCGAACTCCCGGGTGCTGTTCCGGGCGCTGCTGACCTGCTTGTAGGAGTCGTTCTGGATCAGCTCCTGGGTGTCCTGGGAGAAGGACTTGAAATCCGGTCCCAGGGTCTTTCCGAGCTCTGCCAGGTCCACCAGGGAGAGGGTGGTCTGCTGGCCCCGGCACTGGGAGGCGCAGGAAGACACGAAGTCGTCGATGATCTTCTTGCCCAGGTCCAGGGTGGGAACCGAGGTGTTCTTCGAGAGCATGCTGAGCCAGTCGGTGTAGTACCAGCCGATACCGGGCTCGGTCTCCTCGGAGGCGATCATGTAGTCGCTGTAGCTGCTGAGCATGAGGGCGTTTTCCACCGTGGCCAGGAGGCAGGTGTCAAAGCCGATGAAGTCGTACTTCTGCCCCACGTTCTTCAGGGCGGAGTTGATCTTCCCGAGGCTCATGGAGCCGCCGCCGTTCTTCTCGTCGTAGCCGTAACCCGACACGGAGCCGCCGCCGTGGTCCCAGAAGATCAGGATGTTCCGGTCCGCGGGGAAGTTGTCCCGCCCGAACTCCAGGAAGCTCTGCAGGGTGGCCGGGTCCGTCATGGGCTGGGCGCTGGTCTCGGCCAGCTTCCGGAGGCTCCCGTTCACCACCTGGAACACCTGGTTCTTGGAGCTGGACATGACGTTGTTCTGCCATCTCTTGCAGCCGCCGGTGTAGAGGATCAGGTTGACCTTGTCGCTGATGTTCGCCTTGGTCATCTCCTGGATGTCCCGGGTCGCCATGGCGTTCCTGGACTCCAGGTCCGTGCCGCAGATGTAGACCAGAATGGTGACGGTGTCCCGCCCGTTCCCCTTCAGCTTCGTGAACTTCTCCCGGGCCTCGGGCGCCACCTCCCGGTTCAGGACGCCGGTGTTGGAGCTGCCGCCCACGCTGCCGGTGCCGTAGGAAGAGGAGCCCCAGCCGCTGGAGGAGCCGCCGGCGCTGCCGAAGAGCTCGGCAAGGCTCCCGTAGCCGCCGTAGCTTCCGGAGCCGCTGGAGCTGCCGGAGCTGCTCTGGCCCGATCCGGAGGAGCCGCTGCCCCCGAGAAGGTCAGACAGGGCGCCGTAGCCGGACTGGGAGCCGGAGGTCGGGGCCGCCTGGGTCTGGACCGCCTGGGTCTGGTAGGCCTGGGTCTGCTGCACCGGTGCCGGGCTTGCGGAGCCGCCGCCGCCGAAGAGGCCGCCGCGGCCTAAAAGCGCCACCAGGATGAGGCCCAGGAGTCCGAGGCCGCCTCCCATGGCCCGCTTGCCGCCACCGCCGCCGCCGGAGGGCGCGCCGCCAAAGGCGCTGCCGCTTCCAACCGGGCCGCTGCCGGTTCCCGAACCTCTCCTGTGCACCCCGGCACCCGGGCCGGTCACACGTTTTTCTCTTGCTCTGGGTCTGTTGTCAGGCATGTTGTTCTCCTCCCGATCTCTTTTGGAATCCGGCGCCGTCAAAGGGTCTGCCGGTATTCAGGGTCCCTGATGTTCAGGTCCCGCTCCGCGGGGGGCCAAACCCCCACTGAGATAAAACAAGGGATACCCGCATCCCCCGCTCTGCCGGGAATCCGGATATCCCTATTTTACTTCTGTCTCCAGTTTTCACGCAAGAGCTTTCAGGACTTCTCTCCCGCCGGCTTCTGCCCGCCGGACCTGCCGCCCTTTTCCGTGTAGCGGATGCAGCAGAGCACCACGGCCATGATCGCGATGCCCACCAGGAGGGAGACAGCGGCGTTCCGCACGAAGCCCGCCACCAGGTAGGTCACGAAGGACACCGCGGCGCAGGTGACCGCGTAGGGCATCTGGGTAGAGACGTGGGCGATGTGGTCGCACTGGGCGCCCGCGGAGCTCATGATGGTGGTGTCGGAGATGGGCGAGCAGTGGTCGCCGCAGACCGCGCCGGCCATGCAGGCGGACACGCAGATCACCGCCAGCGGGTTGCCGCTCTCCAGCGGGAACACCTTCAGGGTGATGGGAATCAAAATGCCGAAGGTGCCCCAGGAGGTTCCCGTGGCAAAGGCCAGGCCGCAGGCGATCAGGAACACGATGGCCGGCAGGAAGCTTAAGAGGGAGCCGGCGCTCTGCTCCACCACGGCCGCCACATATTCCGCGGCGCCCAGGGAGTCGGTCATGCTCTTCAGGGTCCAGGCCAGGGTGAGGATCATGATGGCAGGCACCATGGCCCGGAAGCCCTCAGCCATGCAGTCCATGCAGTCGTGGAACTTCAGCACGCCCCGGACCGAATAGAAGGCCACTGTCAGCGCCATGGCGGCGAAGGAGCCCAGCATGAGGCCCACGGAGGCGTCGCTCTCGGAGAAGGCGGTAATAAAGTCCGTGCCGCTCATGAAGCCGCCGGTGTAGAGCATGCCCGCCACGCAGGCGATGATGAGGATGATAACCGGCAGCACCAGGTCGATCACGCCGCCCTTCGTGTTCTTCGCCTCGGAGAAGCTGCCGGCGGGCGGCGTCACCGTGAAGATGTCGCCCTTTCTGGCATTGGCCTCGTGGAGCGCCATGGGGCCGTAGTCGATCTGCAGGGCGGTCATCAGCACCATCATGAAAATGGTGAGCAGCGCGTAGTAATTGTAGGGAATGGCCCGCACAAACAGCATGATGCCGTTGGTGCCCTCCGGCGCGAAGCCGGACACGGCCGCCGCCCAGGAGGAAATCGGCGCGATGATGCACACCGGAGCCGCCGTGGCGTCAATGAGATAGGCCAGCTTCGCCCGGGACACGTTCTGCCGGTCCGTCACAGGCCGCATGACGCTTCCCACCGTGAGGCAGTTGAAGTAGTCGTCCACGAAGATCAGCACGCCGAGAAGGATGGTGGCGAGCTGCACGCCCACTCTGCTCTTCACGTGCTCCGCGGCCCAGTTTCCGAAGGCGGCGGACCCGCCGGCCCGGTTCATGAGGGCCACCATGATGCCGAGGAACACCAGGAACACCAGGATGCCGCAGTTGTAGGCGTCCGAGATCTGGCCGATCAGGCCGTCCTGGAAGATGTGAAGCATGGCTCCCTCCAGCTGGAAGCCGGAGAAGAACAGGCCGCCCACCAGGATTCCCGCGAAGAGCGAGCTGTAGACCTCCTTCGTGATCAGTGCCAGTACAATGGCCACCACACTGGGCACCAGGGCCCATATCGTCGCATACATACCAATTACCCCCCTTGATCGTTCCCGCTGCCCCCGCAGCGGTTTCTGATATCATACCGCAGAATGCCGGTTCTGACAATTTTTTCAAAAAATTCGTGGATTTATGGACACATTGTCCACGTGTATCCTGTATCCTGTTTTCCAACAGAAAACCCCCGGAAGCAGTCTGCCTCCAGGGGGTCCAGGCGTCTCAGAGAATGCGCAGGGTGACGGCGGGGAAGCCGTCCATATTCAGGGTGTAGATGTCCCCGCTGGACACGATCCTGGCGTCCAGGAACGCGCCGGAGAGGATGATCTCACCCTTCTTCACGCCCACGTTGAAGCGGGCCAGCTCATTCACCAGCCAGGTCACCGACGTCACGGGGTTTCCCATGACCTCCACGCCGGTGGCGCTGCCGATCACCATGCCGTTCCGCTCCATGACCATGCCGATGAGCCGCGGGTTGATATCCTGCAGCCGCTTCGGGGCGCTGCCCAGCATGAAGTGGCTGGCGCCGGCGTTGTCCGCCACGGAGTCGCACACGGTGCCCGCCCAGTTCTCCACCCGGGTGTCGCAGATCTCGAAGCAGGGTACTACCCAGGAGCAGGCGTTGTAAATATCACCGAAGGTGATGCCCGGCCCCTTAAGGTCCTCCCCCATGATGAAGGCGAGCTCGCCCTCGATCCTCGGGAGAATCAGGTCCGACCGGCGGATGGGCACGCCCTCCAGCAGCATCTTATTGCTGAGCAGGGTCCCGAAATCCGGGGATTCCGCATCGAGGCGCTCCATCATGGCGGGGTTGGTGATGCCGATCTTCCACCCGGCCACGCTGGCCTTGCCCGTCATGCGGAGCCGCACGCCCATCTGCTGGATGCTGTAGGCATCCATGATGTTCATCTCGGGAAATTCCGACGTGATCTTCGGAAGCGGCTTCACGTTCCGCTCGGCCTCGTACAGCGCCTCCGCGATCGTCATCCGCTCTTCGTACGTGAGCTCACCTACCATGCTCATTTCTGTCCCTTCTCTTTCTGAAGCTGCTCCAGGACCTCCAGCCCGAACTTGCCCAGGGTCCCCGCCGCGTAGGAAATCAGCGCACCCGGCACCAGGCAGTCCAGGGCGGCCTTCGCCAGCTCCGCCGGAATACCCTGTCCCACCATCTCCTCCTGCAGCTCAAAGCCCGCGCGGATGGCCGCCGCGGTCCCGATGCTGTTGATCTTCGGGACCAGGGTCCAGTCTCCCTCCACCATCTTGAGGCCCGGGAAGGCCGCCACGACCCGCTCCGTGAGGGCCGCGTCCCGGCTGCTGAGGACGATCACCGGCTTCAGCCCGTGGGACATGCCCACCGCGCTTCCCAGCACCTTGGCCTCCAGGAGGGAGAGCTTCGGGTACGCCGCCCGGAGTTCCTCCGGGATCTGGTACTTGGTGGAAAAGTTCAGGATCACGCTGCCCTCCTGCATCACGGGGCAGATGGCGTCCAGCACGGACCTGCAGACCTCGGGGTGCACCGTCATGGCCACAATGCCGCAGGCGGCCGCGTCCTTCAGGTCCCAGGAATACCCCAGCTCCGGGTTCTCTCCGAAGCGCCTGCAGTCGGCCTCATCCACGCCGATCACCAGCCGCTCCCCGCCCATGGCGTTATAAATCTGCTTTCCCAGCTGTCCGGGCCCCACCAGTGCCAGTTTCTCCGCTCCCATGACGTCCTCCTTCCGAAACAAAACCAATGCCGCTGAAACACTTATTGAGCAAGTTCACTGATTATATGAACCGCTAAGATCAGTCCCCCGCCTCTAAGCTGTAGAAGCGTAGGCGGGGGTTCGGGGGGCTGATCGTCTCAGCAGGGGTCAAAGCCCCTGCTGAGATGCCGCTGAAAGCGGCAGCGGTTCATGAGCAAGTAGCGAAGCGGATTGCGAATGTCCGCTTTACCAGTGGATCGCCTGTGTTCCGAACAATTTCAGAATAATCAAAAAACGCGGCAAGTTCAAGTCCCGCTTATACGGAGATATCCTCTGGGCGTCACCATTCTGTCCTGGATTCTCACGGTTGCAGAGCTGCCGATGAAGACCGTCATCTGCATGTCCACCTCCAGCTCCGACAGCTCCTTCAGGGTGAGAAGGCGCACCTCCTGCCCCTCTCTGCCCACCGCCCGGGCCACCCCGCAGATCCGGTCCTCCGGAAGGGTCTCGAGGAGGATGCCGCAGGCGCGTCTCAGGTGGTCCCGCCTCTGATGGCTGCCGGGGTTGTAGAGGGCGATGCTGAAATCCCCCGTCGCTGCCGCCCGGAGCCGCCGCTCGATGGTCTCCCAGGGCGTCAGCAGGTCCGAGAGGCTGATCACCGCGAAGTCGCTGGTGAGCGGCGCCCCCAGGAGGGCCGCCCCCGAGAGGGCCGCCGTCACTCCGGGAACAATCTCCACCGCGAGGGGCGCATACTCCCGGCAGAGCTCCAGCACCAGCCCCGCCATGCCGTAGACGCCGGCGTCGCCGGAGGAAACCACCGCCACCTCCTCGCCGGAGAGGGCCGCCTCGATTGCCATGCGGCACCGGCGCTCCTCGCTCCGCATGCCGGTCTGGAGGAGGCGCTTCCCCGAGAGAAGCTCCGAAATGAGCGCAAGGTAGGGCCCGTAGCCCGCCACCACCGTGCAGCGGGACAGGACCTCCCGGGCCCGGAGCGTCATGTCCTCCACGCCCCCCGGGCCGATTCCCACCACGTAGAGCTTCACGTTGATTCCTCCGTTTTTTTCTTCCGGTACCCGGTCTCAAACGCCGGGGAGTAGAGCTTCGAGAGGGCGTAGTCCTCGCCCAGGAAGCCCCCCACAAGGATCAGGGCGGTGCGGGTAATCCCCGCTCTCCTGCCCGCCTCCGGCAGCTTTTCCAGTGTGGCGCGCACCACCTGTTCCTCCGGCCAGCTGGCCTTGTACACCAGGGCCGCAGGCGTGTCCGGCGGGTAGCCGCCCGCAATCAGTCTCCGGGAGACGGTCTCCAGCTGTCCCGCGGACAGGAAGAGCACCAGGGAGGCCTGGTGGGCCGCCAGGAGCTCCAGCTGCTCCTTCTCCGGCACCTCCGTGCGCCCCTCCGCCCGGGAGAGAATCACCGTCTGGCTGACCCCCGGCAGCGTGTACTCCGCGGGAATGGCCGCTGCCGCCGCGGAAAAGGAGGAAACGCCGGGGCAGACGGAAAAGGGGACCCCCGCTTTCCGGAGGCCGTCCATCTGTTCCCGGATGGCCCCGTAAACGGAAGGGTCCCCCGTGTGGAGCCGCACAACCCGCTTCCCCTCACCGGCCGCCCGAACCAGGGCCTTAAGCACCTCGGGTAGGGTCATGACCGCGCTGTCCAGGATCTCGCAGTCCGGCCTGCAGAAGGAAAGCAGGGCCGGGTTCACCAGGGAGCCCGCGTAGACCACCAGGTCCGCCTCCGAGAGAAGCCTATGCCCCCGCAGGGTCAGAAGGTCCGGCGCGCCGGGCCCGGCCCCGAGAAAGACCACGCTGCCCGGCGCCTGAACGCCGCTCACTGCCCGGGGGTCTGGACCCGGTTCATGTAGTAATCCCATTCCACCCTCGCTGTCTCAAAGGAAAATACCAGCTCGTAGGACTCAGAGGGCAGGGTGTCGTAGGTCTCCTCCGGGGGAAATTCCGCCCGGAAGGACCAGGCCCCGCTCTCCTGCCGCTTCACGGAAAAGAGGTAGGCCCCCGGCAGCCGCGCCCAGAGCGCCTTCAGCGCCTCCTGATCCAGCGGCTCGTCCGGTGTCTCGCTTAAGAGCTTCCCGTCGGAATCAAAGTACCGGAAGCCCTCCCGCACCGCAGACACGAGCTGCCAGTTGACCAGGCTCAGGACCGCATCGCCCGCGTAGCTCTTTGTGAAATTCGTGTTC
>Ga0256404_1003450_pt1 | contig 32131 bp, 30 predicted proteins | sample RumenRJG_01DNA_FD_185990 | JGI IMG/M metagenome (GOLD analysis project Ga0256404, IMG submission 185990) | Bovine rumen microbial communities from Lethbridge, Alberta, Canada - RJG_01 | ecosystem: Host-associated > Mammals > Digestive system > Stomach > Rumen | place: Canada: Alberta | collected...
AGCTTCACAGAAGCCTCGGCGAATTCTGCAAAGAAAACCTCGAAGCGCTGTTCACCGTGGGCAGGCTCGGCGAGAAGATAGCCGAGGGCGCGAAAAAAGCGGGAATGAAGGAAGTTTTCCATATAACCGCAGAGGACGCCGCCGAGAAGCTTAAAGCCTATGTGAAGGAAGGCGACGTTCTGCTCGTTAAAGCATCAAGGGGAATGCACCTTGAGGATGTGGTGGAGAGGATAATGAAATGGGAATAAAGGATGTTTTAAGACTGATACTGTATGTGGCTATACTCGTTACGGCCGTGTGCAATCTCATCAGCTACAGAAAGAAAATGAATAATAATGATATGGTAAAAAACGCCAAGCGCGATGGCTTTTTTATCGTTTCAAGTGTAATGCTGATAATAATAAGCGTGGTTTTGCTGCTGTCATTGGTCATTCCGGAATAGGGCGTTCGCATTGTAATTGAAACGAGTTTTGAAAAAAACATAATTATAAAAGGCGGTCGATCCGCCTTTTAATTTTGCAATATTGCTGTTTTTATAATCCGCTTCGGCTCAATACGCCCTTACGCCCTTCTTCCCCTCGAAGAACAGCGCGATGGTGCCGGGGCCGACGTATGAGCCGGTAACGGGCTCATACCGCTCAACCATGAATTGCTTGGGCTTGAAGATGGAGCAAAGCTTTTCCTTGAGCGCAAGCGCATCCTCCCTGCAGTCGGTATACGCGATGCAAACGAGCTGCTCCTTTGCGCGGTCGATAAGCTCGGTGTATTTTTTTATAAGCACCTCGATGCCGCGCGCTCTGCCCTTCGCCTTGTCGCAAACCACAAGATGCCCCGCCTCGTCGCCCTTGAGTATGGGGCGAACGCCGAGAAGCTTGCCAAGAAGCGCCTTGGGCGCGGAAACGCGGCCGCCTTTATGCAGGAACATAAGGTCGTCTAAAATAACGACCTGATACAGCTCGTCGCGATCCTCAAGCAGCTTATCGTAGGTTTCCTCGATGCTCATGCCCGCATCGCGGTACTCTATTGCGTGAACGACCGCCTTGCCCTCGCCAAGAGAAGCGGCAAGCGTGTCGAAGGTGAGTATCTTGCGTTCGGGGTAGAGCTCCCGAAGCTGCTCGGCCGCCACCTCGGAGGCGTGGTAGGAGCCGCTGATGCCGGAGCTCATGCCAACGAAGAGGATATCCTCGCCGTTTTTCAACATGGGTTCGAACGCATCGATATACTTCTGCGGCGTGACCTGAGAGGTGATGACCTTTTCGCCCTCGCAGAGCTTCTTATAGAAATAGTCGCCCACTTCGCCCTGAAACGGCTCGGTGTCCATGCAGCATCGCTCCTCGCCCTCGAAATGGTAGGTGAGGGGGAGTACCTCGATATCGTGCTCGCGAAGCAGCGGAGACGGCAGGTTTGCCGAGGTATCGGTAACTATCGTAAAACTCTGTTTCATATTATCCCAATCTTTGTTTATTTGGCGCTATCTTTAAAAGTACCACTATTATCGGGATATGTCAAGGGGTTTCACAAAAGAAAAACGAAAAAAGGAAGCGGCGGAAAACCGCCGCTCCATCGGGGGGATAGCCTTTAGCTCTATTGGCTCAATAGTTTTCGCACTTGATCTCGAAATAGCTCTGCGGATGTGCGCAAACGGGACATACCTCGGGCGCCTTGGTGCCGACCACGATATGGCCGCAGTTGCGGCATTCCCAGACCTGAACGCCCGCGCGCTCGAAAACTTCCTTGGTCTCAACGTTGTGAAGAAGCTTGCGGTATCTTTCCTCGTGGGTCTTCTCGATCGCCGCAACGCCGCGGAACTTCCTTGCAAGATCGTGGAAGCCCTCTTCCTCGGCCTCGCGCGCCATGCGGTCGTACATATCGGTCCACTCGTAGTTCTCGCCGTTCGCGGCGGCAGCGAGGTTCTCTTCAACCGTGCCGAGCTCGCCAAGCTCCTTGAACCAAAGCTTTGCATGCTCCTTCTCGTTGTCCGCGGTCTTGAGGAAAAGCTCCGCGATCTGCTCATAGCCAGCCTTCTTCGCAACGGAAGCGAAATAGGTGTACTTGTTCCTCGCCTGGGATTCGCCCGCGAAGGCTTCCCAGAGGTTCTTCTCGGTCTTCGTGCCCTTGTAGGGATTGTTTGCCATTGTAGTATCCTCCTTGAATTTATTATACTTTACTATTATTTCATACGGAGAGCCGTTCGATACGTTCGATCGCCGCTCCGCTTTTACTATATAAACTATAACATAATAAACGGGCAAGGTCAAGCACGATATTTCATAAAATTAGGATGATATTGCAGATAAAGAGCGAATACGGAGTTTTTTTCGCGTTGCCGAGCCGCCGCCTTCATGCTATAATCAAAAGAAATTTTGAAAAGCGTGAGAGTTTTTTCGAGTTTTTGCGACTAACGGGCAGAAGAACGAAAGCGAGGTGATCCTATGGACACGGGTGCAAACAATTATGCGCGCTATCTTGCGGGCGACGACGGCGCTGTTGCGGCGCTTGTGGACGAATACAAAAACGGGCTCACGCTCTATCTGAACTCCATCGTGGGCAATATCTTCACCGCCGAGGAGCTGATGGAGGAGACCTTCTTTCGGCTGATCGCAAAGCGCCCGCGCTTTTCGGGCAGAAGCAGCTTCAAGACCTTTCTTTACTCGATAGGCCGAAACGCCGCCGTGGACTATATCAGAAAGCACGGCAGATCATCCATCGCACCGCTTGAAGCGCACGAAAAAGAGCTTGTCGAGCGCGAGAGCATTGAAGCTGCGGTGATAAGGGACGAGAGCCGCGCCGCGCTGCGCCGTGCGCTGGACAGCCTGCCCGATGAGCAGAGGCAGGCGGTGCATCTTACCTTCTTTGAGGAAATGAAATGCGAGGAGGCGGCGCGGATAATGAAAAAGAGCCGCCATGCCGTGGAAAACCTTGTGTACCGCGCTAAAAAAGCGCTTAAAGCCGAACTTGAAAAGGAGGGCTATTGAGATGAAAACGAGTAAACAGATAGCAAAAAGCCTTATCGCCCGCAGGGATGAATACGATGCCATGATGGCGGCTAAGCGGGCGAGAGCATATCGCGCATTGGCGCTTGGCGGCGGCGCGGCGGCAGCGTGCCTGATCGGCTTCGCCGTTATAAGCAGTGCGATGAGATCGAAGGGCAGAGAACAGAACGTGGTGAACTATACCCCCGCTCCCGTGACAAATGCGCCGGAAACCGTCCCGCCTTCGGATGCGCCGGAAACGCCCTTGCCGACGGCTGCGATAACCGGAAGCATAGCGGGAGCCGATACTGTTGTTCACATGAATGGAATAGTCTTTAATGAAATGGGTATTCGAGCCGATAGTGATGCAACGCGTATTGTGGATAACCCGGAACTGTACGAATCCATAATTTGGGATGAAGAAGAAGTCCGTAATTATTATGGCCGTGATTTAACACCTGCCTATATACCGGATTATCTGACCCCCGATGTCGGCCCTTTTACCCCAGCCGGCAACGGAACGCTTCAAGCTATCATTTCTAAAGAATCGGGTGAAGTAGTGGAAGACTCTGCATTTCTCGGATTCTTTGAGGTGTACGGTTATTTTGAGAATGGAGAGCCGGACATTCTTGGCAATGATATTCCGGCGGAACACGGAATACTTATCTCTGCTTCCAAAATAGGGCTGCTTACCGATTGCATTTATATTTTACCGGAAAACGAGATCAAAACAAGTATCATCGGGGAAACCGAGGTAACCTTCGGCTATCGAAAAATGTCTTATGGTCCTTATGATGATCCCCGGGGGTACTATGATTTTATAGAAGCGCACTTTTATCTTGACGGAGTAGAATACCTGTTTCATGCATGGCAAATGGAGCGGAATGAATTCGTGAAAATCGTTGCATCATTCATCTTGGGAACGGATGAAATTGCAGTGACCGAATAGGATCGAACGGGGCTGCTGCACCAAGCTTCCGCAGCCGTGGATTGATCGCCGAAAAGGAGCTTTATTATGGTAAAGAAATTTATAAAAACCTATATCTGGCTGCTTATCATACCGCTTGCGTATCTGCCGTATCGAATACTGAACGAGCAGGTGCTTGTGAAGAAATACGGCTGTGGCTGCCCTCAGGTCACGATCGGCGAAAACGGCGAGCTTATCCATATAAGCAACAGCTTCAATGCAAACACCATCACGGCAAACGTCGGCGGCATACTCGCGCTCGTTTCGCTTGCGCTGATAATGATATTCTACATATTATGCTTCAAGCCCAAGGGTTTGAAGGGCTGGGCGCTGTTCGCGCTGAGCACGGCCGTCTGCGCCTTGATACTGTTTGCGCTTGCAAGTCTCTTTTACTACTCGCAGCAATGGGACTGATGCTGTGCGAAACATAAACGAACGCCGCGGGTTTTCCTGCGGCGTTCTGCATTGTCCGATCCGGTGAGCTGTGTTATAATTGAAAATATTCGGGGAGACTGCGGGAGTTATTCGGGCTATCCGCAACTAATAGGTAGAAGGACATAGCGAGGGCTTCTATGGACAACGGAGCAAATCTCTATGAGCGCTTTCTCGGGGGCGACAGCGGCGCGTTCGAGATGCTTGTGGACGAGTATAAATACGGCTTGACGCTCTATCTCAATTCCATCGTGGGCAATATCTTCACCGCCGAGGAGCTGATGGAGGAGAGCTTCTTTCGGCTTATCGACAAGCGCCCGCACTTTTCCGGCAAAAGCAGCTTCAAAACCTTTCTCTATGCGATAGGCCGCAACGCCGCCGCCGAGTATTTGCGAAAGAACCGCCGCAGCTCGCCGCAACCGATCGAGGCGCACGAAAATGAGCTTATCGAGCTGGGGAGCGTTGAAGCGGCGGTGATAAGGGACGAGTGGCATAGAGCCGTGCGCCGCGCCATGGATAAGCTGAACGACGAGCAGAAGCAGGCGGTGTATCTGACCTATTTTGAGGAGATGACGGCGGATGAGGCGGCACGGGTCATGAAAAAGAGCCGCCATGCCGTGGAAAACCTTGTGTACCGCGCGAAAAAGGCGCTGAAAACCGAGCTTGAAAGGGAGGGCTTCAACGATGAGAACCGGCTATGATATAACAAAAAGTCTTTATGAGCGCAGCTTGGAGCGGCGAAGAAGGCTGAAGATCGTTTCGATGATTATTGCAGCGATCCTAGGCGCGCTGCTGCTGTTTGTCGGCTCGATTGCCGCCTGTATAAGCTGCCACGCCCCGGTTTATCACAGCTTCACCAAAAAGGTCGGTTCGCTCGAAGAGATCAAAAACGAGCTCGATCCGAGGCTTGCTATCGTGTATCCGAAGCTTGAGGAGCTCGGCCTTGGGGACTACTATTCCTTTACGGATTTTTCGCTTAATATGGACGGACGGGATCGCTCGGCAAAGCCGATAGGCTACAACATTTATAGCGTTATCCCGATAGAGCCGCGCGAGGATTATCATTGCGAGTTCTCGATAAGCTGCAGAAAGATCGAAGGCTGGTCGGCGGAGGATAGGCTATACGAGGACGAATATGAGTACACTCGCGTTAGCTCGAAGCAAATAAAGGTCGACCACAAGGGCTATCGCTACACTTTTTCGGTGGATTATTCAACGGGCAGGCTTATGAGCATGGAGGATCAGCTCAAGGGCAGGCAGGAGATAGCCGAGCAGCTTCGAACCATGGTCAAGCAAGTTCTCGGGATAGAATAGGGGCATTGAATGAATACTGAATAGTGAATAGTTGTGGTTGAAATTCCTATGGGATTTCCGCAATTTTATAAAACACGGCATGAATAAAGCCTTCCGCGCGAGCGGAAGGCTTTAACGCATTATTTAGTTTCAGGCTCAGTTCTCGTCGGGAATAAGTCCCTTCCTTGTAAGGTCGATCTTGCCGTCGGGCTTGATGTCGATAACGCGAACGAGGATCTCGTCGCCGATGGAAACAACGTCCTCAACCTTCTCAACGCGCCTGTTGGCGAGCTTAGAGATATGCACAAGACCCTTCTTGCCGGGCTTGAGCTCGACCTGTGCGCCGATGGGCAGGATGTTGACCACCTTGCCGAGGATAACGTCGCCCACCTCGATATCGCGAACGATATTATCGATGATCTGCCTGGCTTTTTCAGCCGCAGCAGCATCGGTGCTGGCGATGAATACGCGGCCGTTGTCCTCGATGTCGATCTTAACGCCGGTTTCGGCGATGATGCCGTTGATGGTCTTGCCGCCGCTGCCGATGACCTCGCGGATCTTATCGGGATGGATGCTGAACTGCATGATGCGCGGCGCAAAGGGCGAAAGCTCCTCGCGGGGCTCGCTGATGGCTTCCATCATCTTGTCGAGGATGTAGAGCCTGCCCTGGCGCGCCTGCTCGAGTGCGCGGGTGAGGATCTGCTCGTCGATGCCCTTGATCTTGATATCCATCTGGATTGCGGTGATGCCGTCGGTGGTGCCGGCGACCTTGAAGTCCATATCGCCCATGAAGTCCTCAAGACCCTGGATGTCGGTAAGGATGGCGATATTGCCGGTCTCGTCGTCCTTGATAAGACCCATCGCGCAGCCCGCCACGGGAGCCTTGATCGGAACGCCCGCATCCATAAGGGCGAGGGTGCTGCCGCAGATAGAGGCCTGAGAGGTGGAGCCGTTTGAGGAAACTACCTCGGAAACGAGGCGGATTGCATAGGGGAATTCGGTTTCATCGGGGATCACGGGCAGCAGTGCGCGCTCCGCGAGTGCGCCGTGACCGATCTCGCGCCTGCCGGGGCTGCCGAGGCGCTTGACTTCGCCCGTGGAGTACGGCGGCATATTGTAGTGGTGGATATAGCGCTTGAAGACCTCGTCGCCGATGCCGTCGATGGTCTGGCCGTCGCCAAGGGTGCCGAGCGCCGCGATGGTCATTACCTGAGTCTGACCGCGGGTGAAAACGGCGGAGCCGTGGGTGCGGGGCAGGATGCCGACCTCGCTCCAGATATGGCGAATGTCGGTATGCTTGCGGCCGTCGGGACGGATACCGCGATTGATGATCTTATCGCGAAGAATTTCCTTCATCAGGTTGTAGAGGATGCCGTCGATATCCGCAGCGGAATCGGGGTATTCCTCGGCAAAATGCTCGATGGTCTCGGCCTTGACCTGCGCGGTGCGCTCCTCGCGCTCGTGGCGGTCGAAGGTGTCGAGCTGCCATTCGACCTTTTCACGGGCGTAGGCGATGACCTTCTCCTTGAGCTCCTCATCGGGAGTGTGGATCTCGGGGATCAGCTTCTCCTTGCCGACCTCGGCCTGGATCTCGCTTATCCACGCAACGATCTTCTTGATGTATTCATGACCGAGCAGGATCGCGTCGAGCATCTCCTTTTCGGTAACTTCGTTTGCGCCGGCCTCGACCATCATGACGGCGTCCTTGGTGCCCGCAACGGTCAGAGCAAGGCGGCTCTTGGCGCGCTGCTCGGCGTTCGGGTTGATGACGTATTCGCCGTCCACGTAGCCAACGGCAACCGCGCCGATGGGGCCCGCGAAGGGCGCTTCGCTGATGGAGAGCGCGATGGATGCGCCGTTCATGGCGAGAATGTCGGGCTGAATATCGTTTTCAACGCTCATCGCGGTGGCGACCACCTGAACGTCGTTATAAAAGCCCTTGGGGAAGAGGGGGCGGATGGGGCGGTCGATAAGGCGGCTGGTGAGGATCGCCTTTTCGGAGGGACGGCCTTCGCGCTTGATGAAGCCGCCGGGGATCTTGCCCGCCGCGTACATCTTTTCTTCGTAGTCGCAGCTGAGGGGGAGGAAATCAGCGCCGTCGCGCGCCTGCTTTGCAACGGTGGCGCACACGAGAAGCGCGGTGTAGCCGCAGCGGATCAGGATAGAACCGCCCGCCTGCTCGGCGTACTTGCCCGTTTCAACGGTGATCGTGCGCCCCGCAAGCTCGAATGAGAAAGTCTTTTGCATTATATTTTTATCCTTTCGATTACTTCCGAATAGTAGTGAGATCAGTTCAAATCCCTTATGGGATTTGTGCAGGTGTCCACCTCATCCGTCTTCGCGGCGCTTTGCGCCGCCTCAGCCACCTTCCCCTCAAGGGGAAGGCTTGAAAAGCCGGCCGAAGTGTTTTTCTTTGGAGCCTCTCCGGCAAGGCGTGGGAACAGATTAGGCCGTTCTGCCGCTCTTTTGCTGTTAAGCGGCTCAAATGAACGGAAAAATCCGCTCCCGAAAACCAAACCGATGGGGATGGGGATATTTCACCTTTTAAAAGAAAGGCGGGCACTCCAATCCCGCCTTTCGATTTTGGGTAAAATTACTTTCTGATGCCGAGGGAAGCGATGATCGCCCTGTAGCGCTCGATGTCAACTTCCTTGAGGTAGTTGAGAAGACCACGGCGCTTACCGACCATCTTCAGAAGACCGCGACGGGAGTGGTTGTCCTTCTGATGAGTCTTGAGGTGCTCGGTGAGGTGAGCGATGCGCGCGCTAAGAAGCGCGATCTGAACCTCGGGGGAACCGGTGTCGCCCTCGTGGAGAGCGTACTTTTCGATGATTTCATTCTTGAATTCTTTTTCCATTTTGAAAAAACCTCCATTATTTGAATTCCCGAATCTCTGCGTAAGCGCCGGAGTTCTCGCAAAACGAAGGGATCGGAGCGCCCTTTTAGGGCGGAAGTATCTGCCGATAAAGCTATCCGCATAATACAACAACTCATTTTAGCATACCAAAGCGCCGTTGTAAAGTATTTTTCAATGATTATCGGGATTTTTATTCGGTATATTCAATATATTTGAATGATTTCGGCGGAATGACAACCGATATGAATAACAGACCGTTTTATAAACAGAATGCTTTATAATAAGACGAGGAGGTATCTTCCGTGAAAAGAATCCTTGCTTTTTCCCTTATTCTTCTAACCGCCGCTCTGCTTATTTCCGGCTGCACGGGCGGCGGGGAAAAGCGCATCGGGGAGATAATCGACTTTCCGGATGAATTGCCGCTCTCGCTCACGGCTTACAGCGATGATCCGTCAATAGGCTCCAAGGAAACGAGCGACGCGGAAACGATAAAAAAGATAGTTGAAATGTATAAAAACAGAAGCTACGTGCGCACCGATACCCCTGCGCCGGGCGGTAATTCGGTGGTCGAGCTTACTTATTCGGACGGCACGAAGCTCAGGCTTACCGCGAACGCGATAACGGGCAGGGACGGAAAAACCTATGCTGCGAAAAGCTTGACCGACGGACTCGGCGCGCTTATTGAGGAGCTGATAAAGGGCAACTGAAACGAACCCAAAGAAAAGATACGGCTTTTTGACCATCACGAGAAATTTTGTCACGGGATGGTCTTTATTTAGCCCTTGCGTTTTTCGCCGTTTATGATAAAATACAGCGTGAAAGCAAAAGGAGTGTACGTATGAACGAAAATAATATGATCTTGAATCAAGATTTGGACAGCATGGAGAAAAAAGCCATTGCCGTGCTCGATCCCCTCGGCGCGCTGACCATAGATATGCAGGAGGCGATAAGGCGAGGCAATGCGGAGCTGATATATGTTGACGATGGCGCCGTTTTCCTGCGCCACAGCTGCGGCGTGTTCATGCTCTGGTGTGCGGACGTTCCCTCGGGCGAGCGCGCACTTGAAGAGCAAAGAAAACGCCTTGCGCAAGGTGCGGAGGACGAATACCTCGGAATGTTTCTTTGCGTTGCGCACGGTGAGGCGGCGAAGCAGGCCGTTTTAGGCAAAACAAAGCTCGTTACCGAAACCCCGTGCATACAGTTCTGCCGGCTTTCAAAGGAAAAGCTGCCGATGAAGAATATCGGCAGGATACGGCAGCTCGATATGGGCGATCTTGAAGTGGTGAACGCGCATTACGATATGGGCGAAGGTCACAACGAGCGCGCGATAAGCGCGGGGCTCGTGTACGGACTGGAAATTGAAGGCAAGCTCGCGGGCTTTATCGGGATGCACCCCGAGGGCAGCGTGGGAATGCTCGAGGTGTTCCCCGAATATCGGAGAATGGGGCTTGGAACGGAGCTTGAAAGCTATATGCACAATATGCATATAGATAATGGCTGGATACCCTACGGCCATGTTTACACCGATAACGCCGCATCGCTTACAATGCAGGCTAAATTCGGCCTTGAAAGATCGGACGACTTTATTTGGTGGACTTTTCCGCCGGAGGACGGATCGGAAGCGGATAAATAAATCGTAAAGAAAAACCTTTAAGGAGGCAAATATGGGAGTTTTTTCAAAGTTTCAAAGGTTCCGCGAGGCGGGGCAGCAGGCGAATGTAAACAATGTTGCGCGCTACGGCGAGCCCGCGCGTTCGCTCTTCACCTCGACCAAGGTTTTCACCCTGCATCATCGCATAACCATAACCGATGATAATGAAAACGTGGTTTACACCGCGCAAACGAAATTCCCATCTCTGCACGATCGAACCGACGTTTACGATGCATCGGGCAACCACGTTGCGCATATCTGGAAAAAGTTCTTCTCCCTGCACGAGCGCCATTTTGTGAAAATGGACGACGGCATTGAGTTCCAGCTTTCAAACGAGCTTTGGCATATCGTGAAGGACATCACAAATATTGTTGGGCTCGATTGGCAGATCCGCGGCAATATCATCGGCCTGAATTTCGAGCTTTGCGATAACGACGGCTCGATAATCGCCGTTATCGGTCAGAAGATGCTCTCGCTTCACGACAAGTACTGCATCGATATCTACCGCCCCGAGTGCGAGCCCTATGTAGTTGCGATACTTGTTGCGCTGCAGCACATGATGAGGGACAGGCAGAATTCATCCTCGGGTTCGTTCTCCTCAAGCAGCGACTGATAAGCGAAGGAAAAAACAAATAAACAGTAAAAAAGCGCCGGGCGGCATCGTTCGGCGCTGTTTGGAGGAAAAATGGCAAGAATAGAGCTCATCTCGCTTGAGTGCCCGTCCTGCGGCGGCACTATGCAATATGAAAAGGGGCAGGCAAAGGCGGAATGCCCGTATTGCGGCAAGGCGGTCATAGTGAGCGAGGAACAAAAGCCGCAGGCGCATTATGCCCCGCCCACTCCGGCGCAGCAGCCGAAGAAAAGCCGCAGATCGGTGATGGGAACGTTCTCCACGATCGGCGCGATCATACTCGCTGTGCTCGCCGCTATCGGCATAAAAAGAATGAACGAGATCACCGCCGATCCGTTTGAATTTGTGCGCATGGAATTCTCCGGCATCAGCGGCAGCGGCACGGCTCGCCTTGTGAATTCAAGCGAGGGCGAACTGCAAAATATCCGCTTTACGCTCGATCGTCCGCGCGGGCTTTCAAACGGCGACAGCGTTTATGTTACCGCCGAAAAGCTCGGCGGCTACCGCTGGACGCAGAGCAAAAGAAGCTTCAACGTTTCGGGGCTTGATGAAGCGCTTTCTTCGCTTGTGGGCTTGGATGAAGGCGCGTTCGCGCTCTTCTATGAAGCATCGGGCTATCAGCTTGAAAAGGCGTGGAAGGACGTGAGCAGCGGCAACAAACCCGTGGAGTGGACTGCCGAGAAGCATAAGTTCTATCTGCTCGTTTCGGACGGCAGCGCGCGCCATGACAATCTGCTTTTCGACACCTATCGGACCACCGTGTGCTTCCCGAGCGGCGAAGTTAAGGAATACTATCAGGCAGTGTGCTTTAAGAACGTTCTTAAAAAAGCGGACGGCTCGATAAGCGCCGATTATTCCTCCGCAAGCATGGAGAACTGGCAGCTCGGCTACTACCTTGGCTTTGCTCCTTCGGATGCATTCTACGGTTGGGAAAGCCTTCGCGAGATGGAGCTTGAATTCGAGGGAATGCAGGGGTATAGGATAGCCGATTAAAACTATAATGCAAAACGCAAAAACCGCTTCGGGATACGGAGCGGTTTATTATTGGAAATGCAATCGCTTCGGATTATAAAACAGCATTACAGCTCGATATTTACCACCTTATCGAGCACGCCCGCCTCACGGCAGGCATTGAGCGCAAGCTCAAAATCGCCCACGCGATCCGCAGAATGTGCATCGCTGCCGATGATAAGCCCCGCGCCCGCGTTTGCGATGGTTTGAAGCTGCTCCTTTGAAAGCGTAACGCGCGAAGAATTCACTTCAAGCAGTATCCCGAGCTGGCGCGCGCACTCCGCCATATAGGGGATATCCACCGCAAGATAAAGATTTGGGTGCGAGATGATGTCCGCTTTGCCCGCTTCCGCCGCCGCCATTATGCACTCGGCGTTGCGCCTCGGGGTGCTCTTGCCGCCGAAGCTCTCCGAAAGGATATGAAAGCCAAAGCGGTTATGCGGGAATATGCCCTTGTGGAAGCCGAGGATAATTATGTCGTATTCGCTCCTGTCCTTCGGGATATCGCTCTTGCCAAAGCCCGTGATATTGCACTCAAGCCCTGTTTTGACCGCGATCTTTCCTTCAAATTCCTTTTTGAGCGCGCGAAGCTCCGCATTGAGCCGTTCAAGCTTTTTTCCGCGCACGCCGAAATAGATATTGCCGCCCGCGTGCTCGCTTACGGCGATCTCCTTTATGCCAAGCTCGAGCGCACGAAGCACGTTTTCGCGCGGCGTGCCCGTGCCGTGACTGTATTTGGTGTGGGTATGCAAATCGCTGATTATCCTCAATGACCGACCTCCGAGCTTTGCGCTTTGGCGAATATAGAGCGGCGAACGCCCGAAAGGGGAGCGCCGCTGTTTACATTATACAGCATTCGGTCGGTCACGACAAGATTAACCTCGTTTTCACCCGCCATGCCATCGCCGACATCGAGGACGGTCAAACCGAAGCCGCCCTCGACGGCGAGATCGTGGACAATTCCGAAAAATAGGCTTTATCCAAACGAAATCAAAAAAACACAATGAAAAGGGGCTGCTGAAAGCAATCATCCCGCTTTGCGGCAGCCCCCTAAAACAATCGCGTGTACCGCTTTTCAATCGTTTATAAGGCACAGGAAGCCGACGAACCATTCTTCTGCGTTCTTTACGAGCAGAACGATTTGATCGGTTTCGCCTGTTTCATCGGCAAAAGCGCCTGTGTTGTCGTAAACGTTCATATCGAGCTTCACTCTGTAAGCCGATCGAGCACCGTCAATTCCTACGTACTTTTCAAGCGACTTAGCGAAAACCATATCGTCCGTTAGCTCATACGGGTTCATTTCTGTAACGATTACCGAGGAAATATTGCGAACTCCCACTCTGCTGCCCTCCGCAAGCGCGGCAATGGCTTCGTAGCCCGCGCGTTCCTCCGGCGCTATAAGCTTTGCGAGATCGTCAAAGCGTTCTTCATCAATGCACCTGAAGAAGTCGATAACAAGTTCTTCTTTTTCATCGGCAGCAGCATACCATGTTTGCGGCACTTCCGTGGCAATGCACGAAAATTCACCCTTGTTGACCGGCGTGACGATATAGGCGAATTCGGGCGAAGCGGGGAAGTTCAAAAGCTGATCGCGGGTGAGCAGCCAGTAAAACATCGTTTTGCCGTCGTACACATATTCCTTCGAGATAAGGCCACAGTCTTTAAGCCTTTCCACCTCGGCATCATGCCTTGCTTTATGCAGATTCTTTTCCTCCGGGCGGTTTTCCCAATCTTGCCAAAGCTCGGAGCGCTTCTTAAAATATTCGTCCTCCGCCTCGGCGTAATCTTTCAAAATCTGCTCTTGGCCGGTGCTGATAAGATGATCGCGGAACGCCGTGGGGAACACCATGGTTTCATCGTATTTCTCGGCGATCGCCTCAAGCTCCTTCTCGCGCGAATCAAAATCGCCGTGGAATTCGCTCGGGTAATAGTACGTTTCAAGGAATTCGCCGTAGCGGTCGGCATTTTCCCGAACGAAGCTCTCGTAAAGCTCGTTGTAGCGCACCACCGCGGGATCGTTTTGAAACTCTGCATAGAGCCTGTCGCCTTCCTCGGAGTGCTTATCCGAAAGATAATAGTCCTGTATGTCGATATGCACGGCAAAAATGCAGTTATTATACTGCTCGTCCGCAAGCTTCTCGGTTAGACCGCCGTAAAGGGTAACGGTTCCGGGCTCATGCACTATGTCATCTATGCCGTAAACATCGCCGCTGCCGTAGATTATTCGCATATTGCCGATATCGGGCGTGGGCTCGGGCGTATCATCGCCATTGACGGCGGGAGTGATGATATAGGCAAATTCGGGCGAGGCGGGGAAGTTCAGAAGCTGATCGCGGGTAAGCAGGCAGCGAAGCCTCATATTGGGGTAAATTCTGCACTCAGGTTCGATATAAACGGAGCTTAACGACGAGTCAAGCGGGTGCTCGTAAGCTTTGTATTCCTCCACGATAAGTCCGAGGCTTCTAAGCCGCTGCACCTCGGCTTCATTCCTTGCTTGGGATAGTTTACTGTAATATTTGCGCTCCGCCTTGCCGTAATCGTACAAAATCTGCTCTTGGCCGGTGCTTGTAAGATGATTGCGGAACGCCGATGAGAACACAGAAGCTTTAACATCGCGCGTAGGATAACCGCTGTGGAATGAGCTTAGAGAAGGATGATACCGTGCAAGGAATTCATCGTAGCGATCGGCATTTTCCTGAACAAATTGCTCGTAAAGCCCATTGTAGCGCACAACCGCAGGATCGTTTTGAAACTCGGCATAGAGGCGGTCGCTTTCTTCGGAGGGATCATCATAAAGATAAGAGTAAGGATAAGAGTCCTGTATGTCGATATCCACGGCGAAAACGCAGTTTTGATACTGCTCGTCCGCAAGCATCTCTCTAAGACCGCCGTAAAGGGTAACGGTTCCGGGCTTATGCTGAACGTCGTTTATTGCGATGCAGTCCGCGCGGCCGTAGATTATGCGCATATTGCTTATATCGGGCGTGGGAACGGGGGTGAAGCATGCATCCGGCGTGGTCTGCGCGGTTTTCGTCGCCTCGGGGGAGGCGGTGACCTTTGACGCCTGTCCGCGCTCGGTCTTGGGCTTAAAAAGGAAGATCGTGGCGGCGGCGAAGATCAGCGTGAAGCAGGCGGCTGCCGCCCAGGTCGAAGCGGGGCTTCTGCGCTTTTCAAAGGTGTGGTTCGCGGCCTCGCTCAAAATGCGCGAGTCGATGGAGCCGCGAACCATTTCGGCGTATTCTGTCTTATTCGTGGTTTTATTATCCGTTTTCATACCAAATTCTCCTTTACAAGATATTTGCGAAGCTTTTCGCGCAGCCTGTGAAGCCTTTTTGAAACGCTCGCCGCGCTTCTCCCCGTTTCCTCGGCCAGCATCGAAACGGGATCGCCGATTATGCAGCGGCGAACGAACAGCGCGCGGTCGTCTGTTGAGAGCGTGCCGAGCCAGCGCTCGATCGCCTTGGCGGTCTCGCGCGCCTCCACCTCCGCTTCAACGCTTCTGGGGGAGGGCAGGCAGTCCGCAAACTCCGAGAGCGCATGGTCGTATTCGCCCCCGCCTCGCCTTTCGGCGGAGGAGGAACGAAGCTTCAGCAGCGCATAATTGCGCACAAGGGTGATAAGATATGCGCGGAGCGAAACGATAGGCTCGCTCGGGAAGCTCTCCCAAAGCTTGTGCAGGCCGTCCTGAACGCATTCCTCCGCATCCTCGCGGGAGCCGAGTATGCCTCTGGCAACGCTGTTCATAAGCTTGCCGTAGCTTTTTGAGCATTCCTCGATCGCGCGCTCATCGCGGCGGCGAAAAAGCTCGATGATGCGTTTATCGTCCATACAGGACTCTCCTTTCGACAGAATACCGGTATTTTTGCCTTCACCTATTAGGATACATTTTTTATGCGGATATTCCAATAGCAGGAAAAATATATTGACAAGTTTTTACAAAAAAGCATCTGCGCCCGTGAACGGAACCGAACACGGGCGCAGCACCTATGTTTTGTTTTAAATCAGGCTGAGATCAGCTGAAAGGCCGCTCGCATTTCCAAGCTCCATCAGCATCGGCGATAGTGAAGTTGAAATCAAGCAGCAGCCAGCCGGGATGCGCTCCGTCATCGGCGGCAAGGATGTACGAACCTCTATTGCATGATATGAAGGCATGCGGGTGGCTTGGGCGCACAAAGAGCTGGTATGAGAAGGGGTGGAGCTCGGGGTGGTCGTCAAAGTAGGTATCCCCATCCACAGGCGAAACATAATCGACCTCCGCCTCAATGCAGCGCCAGGGATTATTATCGGAACAGCCCGTGAGCAGCGCAGCCTTGCTCTTTGCTATAAATTCGGCGATTTTATCGTAGTCGGCAGAGGTGCCGTCGAGCGTATAGCCCGCTTCCTCAAGCATCTCTCGCGTTACGGTGAAGACGGGGGCTTCGGGCATGACCTCGTATACGAGAGCTTCCCACTCTTCCTCGGATAAATCCTCGTAGTTGGCCGGTCTGCCGTAAGAACCGCTGCGGAGCACGGCGGTGCGGACTTCCTTTTCAAAATCGGAAAAGTACACGGCGAGCTGTATCGGATCGGATTCGTTTTCGGAAGTATCGAAATATATGTGGCGGTTGTGGTACCTGCTGCTTGCTCTCCAATCGTCCTTTTGAAAGTTGAAACCGTAGAGCCTGTTGACAAGCTCGGCATACTCCCATGCTTTCTCAAAATACCATGGATCGGTCACAAGCTCGCTCTGATCGCTGGATGCAAATCTTGCGGTGCCGGTGAAATCGCTAATGTCGCTGCCGGTTTCACCGTTATAGGATATTTCAAAAGATTGCACGTTAGAGATAAGGTCGCCTTCGGCATCGAACCAGCCGATGAATTCATAGCCGTTCTCAGGAGAGGCATATACACCGATGGTGGTTGCGCCGTTATACATATCGATGATTACTTTTCCTTGACCTTGGGCTGTCAGATCGATGGTAAACTCGGAAGCAATACCTTTGCTGCCGTTGTGCTCATAGCGGCAATGCCCGCTTGAATCGATAAAGAGGGAGCCGATGCTTCCGAGATTTCCGCTGAGCACGGTTTCGTTCGTGCTCGTGCATATACGCGCTTCACGGATGGCGGGGCAATCGTTGGTTCGGAGGTTCTCGAAAACAAATGAATAGAAACGAATGAATTCAAGTTTATCAAATCCATCCAGATTCAGTTCGCCCGCAAGCAGGATCGGTTCATCCTCGGCCGCTTCACCATCAAGTTTAGTGGAAGGATCCTTTCTGCCGTCAAGCCACAGCCAGGTCAAACTGCCGTTTTTGTCCCACGACATCCATGAGTTGTAATCGTACTGTTCTTCGTTTCCCCAGAAATCAACCTGTTCCGGGTCGTAATTCTTAAAGCACTTTTCGCCGTTCTTTACGCCATTTTCATCGGCAAGCTCGAAGAATGCAAGCAGGGTGTCGTATTCATAACGGTTGTAGGGTATGGGCGCTTGGCTCGGCGCGGGCTCGATCGGGATGTTGGTAAAGCCTATCGCATCTTCACTGAAAAAGTCGGAAAGTATCGTGCCGTCCGGCGCGATCTCGGCGGTATGCTCCGCCGTTATCACAATAAGATCGGAAGCGGCATCGCCGGTAACAAGCTTTGTGAGCTGGGTGAATGAAACCGTCATATTTTTCCCGTTCAGAGTAAAGCTACTGAAGGTGGTGCTGCCGGTGACGCTTGCTTTTGAGAAATTCTTGCCAAGACGCGCTTCGGCTTCATCGATGCAGCGCTGCCTTTTTTCAAGATCGGCGGCAACGGAAGGCGAAAGCTTGAGATTGCCGAGCTGTGCAGAGCGGGTAAACTGCCCGTTGTGATAAACGATGAGGCTTGCGATGATACCGCGTGCGGATTCCTCGCTCATGGTTGCGGTGATAGCTTCCGTCGGCTCTTCCGTCGGGTGCGTTATTTCAATGGGGCGCTCTCCCATCGGCTTTATCAGAAGTATCGCTGCCGCGGCAAAAATCAGCGCGAAGCAGGCGGCGGCGATCCAGGTGGAAACGGGGGTTTTGCGCTTTTCAAAGCGGAAGCTCTCGGCTTCGCTTATAAAGCGCGCATCGGTCATGCCCATGACCTTTTCAACGTAATCAAGCTTATCGTTTTTCTTAATATCCGTGCTCATACGATGTAGTTCTCCTTTCTAAGATGCTTGCGAAGCTTCTCGCGCAGGGTGTAAAGCCTTTTTGAAACGACGTTCGGGCGCATACCCGAAGCCTCCGCAAGGTCGGAAACCGAGTCGCCTATGCGGTAGCGGCGAACGAACAGCACCCTGTCCTCGGCGGGAAGCTCCGTCAGCCAGCGGTCGATCGCCCTTGCCATAGCTCGCGCCTCCACCTCGGCTTCAACGCTGCTTGGGGAGGGGATGCAGCCCTCCAGCTCCGAAAGCGCTATGCTGTACTCGCCGCCGCCGCGCTTTTCGCTCGCCGAAGCGCGAAGCCTCTGTATGGCGGTGTTTCGTGTAAGGGTAACAAGATATGCCTTGAGCGAGCCTACCTGCTCACGCGGAAAGCCTTCCCATAGCTTGTGAAGCGCATCCTGCACGCATTCCTCCGCATCCTCATTTGAGCCTACGACGTTGTAGGCAACGCGGTGAAGCAGCTTTCCATAGCTTTTTGAGCATTCCTCGATCGCCCGCTCGTCGCGGTTGCGGAAAAGCTCGATGATGGCGTTCTGTTCCATTTGTGTTCTCCTTCTCAGAGTGATAACAAAGGTCTTCTTGAGATCTCACACATAAAGACGCTTTTTTTGCACGGATATTCCAAAGAAAAACAATATATTATTAAAGAAGAAACCCGCGCTCAAGCACGGGTTCCGATAATAAAGCTTTAAGCTCAGTTGTTGTTCAGCTCGGTGATGCCGTCGATGCGGATATCGAACAGAGGAGCGGAGATCTTTTCGGACTCATGGAAGTAGCCGTCCCAGATAAGCTCGGTGCCCTCAAAGCCACGGCTCTTGTCGTAGCTGGTGAGGTGCTCGCCGTTTACGGTGAAGCTGTTGCAGTCGAAGATGTGGAGCTTGCCGCTCTTGATATCCTCGATAGCCTTTTCAACGGCTTCCTTGGTGCCGGGAGCGCAGCTTGCGCCGAGAGCGGAGATCTGAACCGCATCGGCCTTGTAGCCTTCGCACCAATCCTGCTTCATTTCCTTGCCATCCATCGCGGTCTTGACGGCGTAGGTGTAGTAAGCGCCCCAGTTGTTCTGCGGGGAGGTGAGCGCGGCATCGGGAGCAACGCTCAGCATATCGATGTTGTAGCCAACGCTGTAAACCTCGCTGCCGGACTTGAGCTTAGCCTGAACCGCGGTGGGAGCGCCGTTGGAGTCCGCATGCTGACCGATGATAACGCAGCCGCGAGCCATAAGAACGTTTGCAGCCTCGGATTCCTTGAGGATATGGAACCATTCGCCGGTGTACTGAACGTCCATGTGAGCCTCGGGAACGATGGAGCGGATGCCGAGGAAGAATGCGGTGTAGCCCGAAACGACCTCCGCATAGGGATATGCGCCAACGTAGCCGATATGGGGATCGGTGACCTTGCCCTCGTCCATGAGCTGCTTGAGCTTCATGCCGGCAACGATACCGGAAACGTAGCGGGCTTCATAGATGGAGGTGAAGTAGTTGAAAATATTCTTCAGATCGCTCTGCTTTGCGGCGGTCTGGCCAGTCGCATGGCAGAAGAGCACGTCGGGGTTTTCCTTGGCGGCCTGGATCATGTAGCTTTCATGACCGAAGGAGTTTGCGAAGATGATCTTGCAGCCCTGCTCAACGAGGTCGATCGCGGCATCATAGCACTTCTGATCCTCGGGAACGTTGTACTTGTAGATGATCTGATCGTCCTTGAGACCGTTTGCCTTCTTGGCGGCCTCGATGCCTTCGATGTGGGCGTAGGTGTAGCCTTCGTTCTCGTCGCCGATGAGAATGACGCCGACCTTGAAATCGGCTGCGGCGGGATTGGCGCTCTGCTCGGGATTGGCGCTCTGATCGGGAGCGGGAGTGGCAGTGCCCTGATTCTTATCGCTGCAGGCGAGCATTGAAGCGGCGCCGAGCGCAAGCGCGAGTGTCAGAAGGAGTGCGATGAATCTTTTCATTTTGGTACATATCCTCCAAAAAATAATCTGTTCGCCAAAAACGAACACAAAAGGCATTATACATGCTTTTTTCGTGAAAATCAATAGGTTAAAAGCTGAAAAACGGGATAAAATCAGAATATAGACATGCGGAAAAGAGCGCAGAGAAAACAAAAGCGGGAAGGCCGAAGCCTTCCCGCCGCTTGTTCGATTTTGATTAGCCCTGAACGGGAGCCTCAACGGGGCATACGCCGGCGCAGGCGCCGCACTCGATGCACTCGTCGGGATTGATCTCGAACTTGCCGTCGCCCTCGGCGATAGCGTTTACGGGACATTCTGCAGCGCAAGCGCCGCATGCGATGCAAGCGTCAGTGATCTTATAAGCCATTATAAGTACCTCCTGATAAAAATAATTCTTACGTGGCGCTTATGCGCCCGACTGTAATCATTCTATCATGTTTTCAAAAAAAATCAAGGTGTTTCACAAAAATGTCAAAAATTTAGTAACGGAAATCCAATATTATGAGGGCAAAAGCTGCGAATATTGTGCATCACGGCGTCGCATGGTATAATAGGATTGTAAGAAGCAAATTTTCGGGAGGCACTATGAGAGCAATAAGAATACTTTATTTTGAAGTGAAAAAATCGCCGAAGTTTTCCGAGCTTCCGAGTATCGTGCATAGATATTTGGACAGTTTGGGGCTTACCTCGGATCGGTTTATTTACTGCCTTGAAAATTTGGACGAAATAGCGGATGCGCGCATGAACCTTAAAAGGCTTGAAGCAGAAGGGCATGGCAAGTTAGCGGAGCGAATGCTGCTGGAACCGCGTTATCAAAAACTGTTTTCGGGAGCATATAAAGCTCCGATCGAGCGCGCTCTCAAGGATTGTCCGAAGCTCGGAAGCCTTAAAAGGATACCTTCAACCGAAGAAACTCCCATGTTGAGCAGAATGCTTGTGTCAAACGCTGTGGAGGAAACGGACTGCACTGAAGATGATATCGCACCGTTTTTCAAACGATACGAGCGCACCTACGGAATGATGAACACAAGCTTTTTCTATTATGACGTGGATTTCTTTGGAAAGAGTATCCCTTTCATCAGGGACAGATCGAGCCTCAATCAAAATCTGTTCCTTGTGAGCGATGATGCGGCGCTCGAGCATCAGATCTACGGCTCGGGTATCCGTATACGTAGGGACGCTTTGGGCGACGTTGGCTTGGAGCTTTCGATAGACATATTGCATGACGGAGAGCTGTATGATCCCACGCCCTATATACGCGCGATGAAGGAATTGCTGCCGACAGCGAAATGCCGCGATCGGCTCAGGGTATTTTTGAGCGATGAAGAAAAATCGGAGATAGAGCGGCTGAAAAAGCAGGCGGAGCCGCTGATCGCGGAGTGCCGAAGCTATCTTGAAAAGCGGCTTCCATCAAAGGAGCGGCAGACGCTTTCGATGCCCGAATACAATATAGCTCCGCTGCTGAAAAAGCTGGCGAAGCGTTCGGGCTATTCATACAAGTATAAGCCGCAGGGTTTATATGAGCTGAAAAAACGCCTTCCGCGTGGGCATTTCCTAAAGCTTGATCTCACGAGCGGCCCCTCCCATGGCGACACGAGATTATTCTTAAGCTTCTCAGGACCCGGCTTTAAGCATCGGCTTGCTTCGGTCATGGAAACGCCGGAGAATCAGCAGGAGCTGGATGCTTGGCTTTCTTATGCGTTTTCGGTGTTAGATGAATTCGAGAAGAACTATGCATCAAAGCTCAACTCGCTGTATAATGAAACGCCTCTCTGGTTTGACGATACGGAATGGCCGTGAACAGCGTTTAATGGGCAAGCTGAACGGACAAAAAACCGCGCGGCCGAGGCCGCGCGGTTTAAGGGGTAACCCTATGTTTAAAGAACTTATTTCTGCTCCATGGCATCCTTGAGGGACTTGCCGGGCTTGAAAGCTACGGAACGGGTTGCCTCGATATCGATGGACTCACCGGTCATGGGGTTGCGGCCTTTGCGGGCGGGGCGCTCGCGAACGTCGAAGCAGCCGAAGCCAACGATCTGGACCTTTTCGCCCTGACGGAGCTGATCGACGATGATGTCGAAGATGGTGTTGACGGCAACGTCGGCATCCCTGCGGGAAAGTTTTGCGTTGTTTACAAGAGCGCCAATGAGCTGAGCCTTGTTCATGTTAGATTCCTCCATATATAAATAGTATCTTAGATTATTATTTGCGCGGCCGACACGCTCATGCGGAAAATCCGAATGCGCGCCGAGCTTTTCTATCGCCCAAATGCAACGCTAATCATTTTAGCGGTAAATAGGCAAAAAATCAATAGTTATTTAGTATATTTTGCTGATTTTAATGAATTTTATACAGTTTTTTTGACCTTTTCCCAGTAACGGTCCATTTCTTCGAGCATCATAGCGCCCAAATCGAGGCCGTCGCTTAAAATCAGCTGTTCCATACTGATAAATCTGCGCATGAATTTATCGGCAGCCGCATTGAGAGCAAGCTCGGGGTCGATCTTCAAAAGCCGCGCCACGTTGACGCATGCAAACAGCAGATCGCCCACCTCCTCGGCGGCTTGCTCGGGGCTGCCAGAGTCGATCGCTTCGAGCACCTCGTCGGCTTCCTCGGTGACCTTCGGAAGCGCCTGCTTCGCGCTTGACCAGTCGAAGCCGACGTGCGCCGCCTTCTTCTGGATCTTATAGCTGCGCATCAGCGCAGGGAATGCGGCGGGCACGGAGCGCATCGCATCCGCAACGGTGTCCTGATGCTTCTCCTTCTTTTTCAGGTTTTCCCAGTTGTAGAGCACCTCGTCGCTCGAATCCACAGAAACGTCGCCGAACACGTGCGGATGGCGGTAGATGAGCTTGTTCACTATTCCCGTTACAACGTCGCGCATAGTGAATTCGCTTCTTTCCTCCTCGATAACGGCGTGGAAAACCACCTGAAGCAGCAGGTCGCCGAGCTCCTCTTCAAGCGCCGTCATGTCATCGCGGTCGATAGCATCCAGCACCTCGTAGCTTTCCTCGATGAGCGAGGAGCGCAGGCTCGAATGGGTCTGCTCCGCATCCCACGGGCAGCCGCCCGGCGCGCGCAGGCGGTGCATAACGTCCATAAGCGCATCAAAGCCGTGGCGCGTGCGCCGAGCCAATTCGCAGGGCGGCACGATAACGACCGTTGCCGCGCCGTAAAGAGCCGCGTTTTCGGCATGATCGAGCATATACACGGGCAGTATTTTAACTTCGTATTCGCCCGCATCGTTCATATTGGCAAGATACAGTATGAAATCATCGGGATAATACTCCGAGAGCATGAGCTTCACTTCGCCCGCTCTCAAAAGCGTGTCACATTCCTCGATAACGAGGGGCTGCTCCGGATCGGTGATCTTCAGCGACTGCGCCGTGCGAAGGTCGAAATCCGAAAAATAGGGAAGACCCGCAGCGAACGCCGAAGCAAGCGCTGCCTCGGCAAAGCCGCAGGAGGGGAGTAGCCTGAGCGCCGCGTGTTTTTCGGGCAAGTGAGTATGAATTTGGCGTATAAGATCGGGGCCAACGCCGCGCCCGAGCACGGCAAAGCCGACGGCCTCAATGCCGGCTTCGTCGAAAGCGCTTGCAAGCTCCGAAGCTATGCGCTCGTTCAGCTCATCAAAATCGAAGCTTTCGTTGTAATATTCATCGAATGAAACAACGCTTGCCGCATCAAGGCCGCAAAGAGTGAGCGCGGCTTTGGCACAGGGATGCTCAAGGGTTTGGAAAATGAGCCTCTGACTTTTTAAAAGCGCATCGATATTGGATTTGGATATTGTGCCGGGCGTTCCGAGCGGTATCACGGTGAGTGTTTTCATAGGTATTCCTCCGCGGGTTTGGGGTTTGGTGAAGATTGAATGATGAATAGTTGGGGTAAAATACCGAGGGCGGCATTTCTTTATTCTTGATTTTCGGCTTAGTCGCCTTGCGCGGCTTTGCGCTTATCAGCGTTCACTATCCTGCGGTTCAAGGCTATGGCGGCGGCGAGCGAAACGCTGTCCACGATGGGCTGCACCCACATGCAGCCGTAGAGGGGCCTTGCGGCATCGAGTGCAAAGTAGAGCGGAATATCCAAAACGCCCTTGCGCATCAGCGATATGCTCAGCGATTCCCTTGCCTTGCCCATCGCCTGAAACTTGGTTATCATCGGGTAGCAGATGCTCATGAACGGCATTGCGATAACCATTCTGCGAAGGAATGAAGCGGCGTATTCGACCGTTTGCGCATCCTTGATGAAAAGCGCGGCGAGCGAGGGCGCGAGAAGCTCGTAAACGATAACGCAAGCGAGCGAAAAGCCGAGGGAGATCGCCGAGCCGAAGCGAAACGCTTTTTCGGTGCGCTCGAAATTTCCTGCCGAGTAGTTGTAACCTATCAGGGGCAGAAGCCCGTTTGCAACGCCGATGGAGAAGAAGAGCGGGAGCTGATCGAGCTTTTTGGTTATTCCGAGCGCGGCAACCGCGGAGCTTCCGTATTTTGAAACGAAGCTGAGCTGAACCGAAACCGCCACAACGGTAAGCGCATATTGAAGCGCGCTCGGAAGGCCGATCTTCAGAACCTCCTTGGCGTGGCTTCCCGCAAAACGCAGAAGCTTCGGCTCAAGCGAGAGCACGGAGCGGCGAGCCCTCCTTGAAACGCCGATACGGACTATGAAATACAGCATTCCCGCCGCGTTGGAGATTGCGGTTGCCGCGCCCGCGCCTGCCGCGCCCATGTTGAGACCGAAGGGCAGAACGAACACGGGGTCGAGCGCGATATTGATGAAGCAGCCGAGCATAACGCCGATGCTTGCCGCGAGCGAAGCACCCTCGGCGCGAACGAGATTCGCGAGCAGCGTGGTGGCCACGGTGGGCAGAGCGCCGAGCGCAACGGAGTAAAACAGATACCCCTTAGCATATTCAAGCGAGGCCTGCTTAGCGCCCGCAAGCTTCAGTATAGGTTCGCTGAAAATGCCGACGGCAAGACCGAAAACGACCGCAGCGATCGCGCCGTACCAAAAGCAGAACGCGGATACCTGCGCCGCTTCGGAGCCTTTTTTCATACCGAGCTTGCGTGAAACGAGGCTTGCGCCGCCGATGCCGAAGAGGTTTGAAAGCGCGGTCAGAAGCAGGAACACAGCGCCCGCCACGGTTACGGCGGCGGTTTGATCGGGGTCGTTCAGCCTGCCAACGAAATAAGTGTCCGCAAGCGAATACAGAAGTGCGACGAGCTGGCTTGCTATCGCGGGAAGTATCTGGGCAAGCACGGCGCGGCGCACGGGCACGGTTTCAAAGATATCCTTTTTCGATCCCTTCAAAGCGATCATTCGGCAATACAAAAAATACGGGAAAAGCTTAACAATTCGTGTCCCCTATCATCCGAGAGGAACGGTCACTATGAAGCCGTCCTCATTGTTGCCGGAAACCTCGTAACTATCGCAGCCAACAGGCACGGGGATCGCGGTTTCATCGCTTTCGGATGCGGGAACGAAGTAGATGAGATAGCCCGAATCGGGCAGAGCATCGATGCTTGCGACCGAAACCTCGGTGCCGCCTTCGGTGGTATCAAGGTGAAGCATGCCGCTTTCGACGGTGTAGACCTTGAGATGCTCGATATATTCCTCGTAGACCATATCGAGCGCGATCACGGCACGGGCGTGAGCGCTGCCGAGATAGCGAAAATGCCAGGGCTCGTAGGCCACGCGGGTGGTCTGCTCGGAGCCCACGGGATAGCGAAGTATGAAGCCGTAGTCGGCGCAATGAGAGGTCACCCATTCGAATTTTTCATGCTCGATCAGCGGGATGCGCAGGCCGTCCTTGCTCATGGTGGAAAGATCGACGGCAAGGCCTGTGTGGTGCTCGCTTGCGCCGGGATCGGCAACGTAGATGCGCGCCATCTCCTCGCCGTGCTGCTTGACGTAGTCGTCGTAAAGCTCGCGCTGATACTGCTCGGTGCGGAACGCGCTCGTAACGAGCAGGCGGTCGCCGCCGGTGGCCTCATAGAAGCCCTCGGCAAAGGCTTGCAGCGCGGAGTTCACCTCATTAAGCAGTGCAAGATCGGATTTGGCGAGCAGAAGCTCCTTCGATTTTTTAACTGGCTTAACCAGCTTCTCCGCATCGCCGGTGTGCGCGTACAAATGGTTGTAGTTCACAAGCACGTACTGCCCGCGGCCGATGTCCGAATTATTGAAATAAGCGGCATGGGAATAGAGTGCAGGCGTGGGCGCGGCGGTGGGCGCGGCGGAAGGGGAGAACGGGCTTGCGCCCGGAGCGGGGGAGTCCACCTCCACTATATTGCCGGGCTTTACGGGATTATCGCCGGAGCACGCGGCAGTTAGAAAAAGCGCGAGCGCCGCCGAAGAAGCGGCCAGCGCGGCCGCTCCTTTTTTAATAATATTCATCATTTTTTTATTTGTGCATTTCATTTTAAATTTAGCTGCTTATGCCTCCGCTATGTCATTAGACCTCATCGAGGGACACGATGCTTATTCTCTCATCCGAAACGCGGTAGATCCGATCGGCAAGCGCAAGCGCGCTGGTGCGGTGCGTGGAAATGATGCAGGTCTTGTTCGGATTGCGCGTAATAATGTTGTTTATTATCTTCTGCTCGGTATCGGCATCGAGGCTGCTGGTGGCCTCATCGAGCATCAATATGGGCGCATCGCGCAGGATCGCGCGCGCTATGGCTATACGCTGAGCCTGACCCTCGCTGATGCCGTGCCCTCTTTCGCCGATCATGCCTTCAAGCCCGCCCTTTTTTTCAACGAATTCCGTTGCGCAGGCGCATTCAAGGGCATGCATCATCTGCTCCTCGGTGGCATTCTCGTTTGTAACGCGAAGGTTGTCGGCTATCGTGCCGGAAACCATGGTATTGCCCTGCGGAACGTAGGAAAACAGCCTGCGGTGATCCGCTTCGAGTACATGCGCATAGCCCTTTGAATCGATGAATTCAGCCTTGCCCTTTTGCGGGGAAACAAGGCTCAAAAGCAACCTTAACAGCGTGGTCTTGCCCTGACCGCTTGCGCCGATAACGGCGATTATCTCGCCGGGCTGCGCCAAAAAGTCGGCAGAGCTTAGGACGGTTTTTCCGTCGTCATAGCCGAAGTCCACGCCGCTGAGACGAACCGTAACGGGGGGCCTTGTGAGCTCCGTAAGCTCGCGTTCGGAGAGATAGTGCTTCTCCGAGGGGATCAGGAAGAATTCGCGCACACGCTTTGCGGAAACGGCGCTCTGCACCATCTGGGGGAGTATGCCAAGAAGCGAATTGAAGCCGCTGGTGACCTTCGATCTTTGGTTAAGGAAGAAGGTCATCGTGCCGTAGGTTATCTGGTTTGACCAAAGCAGAAACAGGCAGTAGCCAAACGCCGCATAGGAAACGAGATGCCCCACGACGGAGAGAAATATCTTGGAACGGATGGAGAACAAATTTGCATCGAGCGAAGCCGCCTTATGCTCCTCCTGCCTGTTTACAAAAAGCTTGGAAAAGGCTCCGGTCGCTCCAAGGCTCTTTACGGTGTCGTAGTTATGGAAGGTTTCGGATTCAAAGTTCAGAATGCTGCTCTGCTTTTCAAACACTAAGCGATTGTAGTAGCGTGATTTTTTCAGCAGGATGCTGCTTGCACCGGCAAGCAGAGGCGCGCCGAGCAGCGCGATCAACGCAACGCTTGCGTTGTAGTACAGCATCGCAACGAATGACGAAATGAAGGAATAAAACGTTACGATAACGGAAGGTATCCAGCTTATGGCGATGCTTGCTATTCGATTGGTGTCGTTGTTGAGTCGGTTTATTATATCACCCGTTTGATAGCCGCGCACATGCTGCCATTCGCCGTCGAGCAGCTTTTCGTATACCTCGGCGCGGATATCATTGAAAACGCGCAGGCTGATCTTGGTGGATATCCTGGACTGGATGCTTGAAAACAGCATGCCGAGTATGGCGCTGACGACCATGGATACCGCAATGAATACAACATAATCGGTTTTTTTGCCGGTGACGATATCGACCGTGTATTTGCTGAGGATGGAGGATAAAAGACCCATCGTTGAGCCGATAACGCCGAATATGGTCTGCACCACGACGTACCAGCGGTATTTCTTTGTGTACTGAAATATCCACCGCCAATCCCTGATGGTTTCGCCGAGGGTGCCTTCCTTTTGCTTGATTATGATTTTTTTCAGTATGCCGGGCTTTTCCTTCGGTTTTTCGGAATGCTCGGGCTTTGTGCGGTCATTCATGGCTTCGTCCCCTTAAGCTTGATAAAAGCAAATTTCATTATACCTCATTGAAAGGAAAAAATCAAATATACCGAAGTAAATTGAGGCATTTTGCAAATGAAGCGCCGTTGCTACAGCTTACCGCTCAAAAAATACTGCACAATGGCGGCGCATTCGCGCATAAAGTCGTTTAGAATGATCGGCTTGAACTCCTTTGCGGCGATGCCGAAGGCGTCTATGCCGAGCTTTTTTGCTATCCGCTCCGAGCGGAAAACGTGGAAGCGGTTCGTAACGAACGCGATCTCATGCTCCGTGCCGCCGAGCGCTTTGTCGATAAGCGCCTTTGAAAAAAGGAAATTTTCCTCGGTGCTGGTGGCTTGCGCCTCCTCGATTATGCTTTCTTCGGGAATGCCGTGGGAAACGAGCCATTTTTTCATGACCTCCGCCTCGGGATAGGCTTCGTCATGCCCCTGACCGCCGCTTACAACGAGAAGAATATCCGGGTTTTCGCGGTAGTATTCGAGCGCTCGCTCAAGGCGAAACGCAAGCTGGACCGTGGGAACGCCTCCGCGCACCGCAGCACCAAGAACTATCACGGCATCCGCCTTTTTATCCTTGGGCAGAGCCGAATTCTTCAAGATGAGAGCGGTGGTGGTTGCGAAAAGAAGCGTAAACAGCGCGTATGCAGCGATAAAGCCCCATTTCAGAAATTTGCCGAAAGCGGATGCGGCGCAAAAGCGCGAAATGGGCGCATAAAAAATGCCGAGAAGCACAAGCGGAGCGCCGATGATGATCGGCATCAGTACGCCAAGATTTAATCTTTGCAGCGTGGAGGCGGCCAAACCTTCCAAAACGAGCGCGCTGCCGAGAATTATAAGAAAAATGCGCAAAACGATAGCAAACCCTTTCTTTTTAACTGTCACTTACAGAACCCTTTCTTAAATTTTATTTTACTTTACACGATCAAAAGATAATCCTGAGAAATTCCGCAGGAACTTCTTCCTAAACTATTCACTATTCACTTTTTACCGTTTACCGGTTTTCCATAAGCCGCACCTCGAATTCATCGGGTGCGGAGCCTCGAAGCTCGTTCAGCACGACCTCAACCTGCTCAAAGCCGTTTCGCAGCTTTTCCTCGTTGAGATGTTTTTTTATAAGCGCGATAACGGACGGATGCGCGCTGATGGAGATGCGATTCGCGCCTGAATCAAAGAGGCGGGCGAGTGCGCGGGCGCGAATGCGAAGGGCAACGGTCTCTGGAGTGCAGAGCCTGCCGCTGCCGCCGCAGAGGAAGCATTCCCGCTGCATGGAGGCGGAGAGGTTTTCGCGCAGCTTTTTGCGCGTTACTTCAACAAGGCCAAGCGTGGTCATGCCGTGCACAAGCGCGGTGGTGCGGTCGCTTTCAAGCGCCTCCTTAAGCGTTTTGACAACGGTCTGTTTATCCTCGGGGCTCTCAAGGTCGATAAAATCGATTATAACTATGCCGCCGATGTTGCGAAGCCGAAGCTGCCGCGCGATCTCCTTGGCCGCCTCGCAGTTGGTGGCGAGCGCCGTTGCGCGAAGGTCGCTTCGGCCGATATTCTTGCCCGAGTTCACGTCTATGCTCAAAAGCGCCTCGGTTTGATCGAGCACTATGTATGCGCCGCTCTTGAGCCAAACCCGCCTTGACAGCGCCTCGTCGATCTGCTTCTCTATTCCGAGCTGCTCGAAAAGGTCTGGCGCGTTCTCGGCGAAATGCACCTTCTCGGCTGCGCCCGGCTCAAGCTCGTTTGCAAGCGCGAGTATCGCAAGATAGCGCTCCCTGTCGTTGACCGTAACGCGCGAAACGTCCGGCCTGAAAAGGTCGCGCAGCGTTCTCTCAACGAGCCCGTCTTCGCTGAAAAGGCATTTGGGAGCCGCGCTGATCTTAAAGGCGTTTTGAATGCCGCTCCACCTTGCCTTGAGCTGCTCAAGCTCCGAAATAATGTCCTCGTTCGGCCTTGCAGCGGCGGCGGTGCGAACGATAACGCCGAAGCCCTCGCCCTTGTTTTCGGCAAGGAGCGTTCTGAGGCGCTCGCGGTCCTCGTCCGCCGTGATATGCTTGCTTATGCCGATAAGCTCCGAATCCGGGAACATAACGATCAGATGCCCCGAGAGCGATATGCGCGTGCTGACCCTTGCCGCCTTGCTGCCCTGCGCATCCTTGACGACCTGAACCATTATTTCCTGACCGACCTTGAGCGCGTTCCGGGGCTTTTTTCCTGCCCCGCTGCGCGTATCGGGAGCGCCCTTGCCGCCTTGCACTATATCCGCGCCGGGAGCGGCGGGGGAGTCCATATCGGCTATGCTGAAAAAGGCGTTCTTCTCGGCGCCGATATCGATAAAAGCCGCGCTCATTCCGGGCAGAACGGAGCATACCCTGCCGCGGTAGATGCTTCCGAGCAGGCTTTCGCGGCTCTGCTGCTCCGAGAAGATCTCAACGACCTTCCCGTTTTCAACGAGCACGGCGCGGGTGCGGTAAGGATTCGCGTCGATCGCTATGCACTTATCGGTTTTTATCGGATAATCATTCATTTTTTAAGATCGGACCAGTCCATTTCGATTTTTTTGCGGTGAACGAGACGGGAAAAAGCCGTGCCGAGCTTTCCTTCGAGCGCGCCGAAAAGAAGCTCGAGCGGAAGCCCGCCCTCGGCTGTCAATGCACCCTTTATCGCAAGCTTCGCAGTATCGCCCGAAAACTCGGCAAGCTCCATTGAAATGAGCATCGGGCGTATATCCACGGGCTTGATGCCGCCCTTGGTCTTTTTATCCACAACGATTTCGCCGCCAAGAAGCGAGTATATCGCCTCTTCAAAAGCGGCTCTTTCCACGGGCTCGGCGAAGCTCAGCCGCGCTTCGTATTCGGCGCTTTGCATCAGCGTTGTGAGCGAAGCCTTGAATTCGCCAGCATCGACCGCGCTCGTTATCCTCACGCCGTCGGGAAGCACGGCGTTCACGCGCTCGGTGAATTCCTCGGGCGAAACGGGCTCGGTCAGCATAACGTCGAAATACTCGCCGCCCGAAGTGAAGCCTACCGATATCGCGGTTGCAAAAGATAAAAGCGGATGCGGATTGAAGCCCTTGGAGTATGCAAGCGGCAGCCCCGCCCGCCTGAAGGCGCGCTGAAAAAGCCTCTGCATATCCAGATGCGAAACGAATTTAACGGGCTCAAGCTTGGAAAACGCGGCTATCATCCTCATCTTGCTTCCTCCCTTGCCTTATGCATCTCGCAGTGTGTGGCGCATTTTTTGCCGAAGCAGCCGTTGCATTTTTCGCGGCAGTCGGGCGTAACTATGCCCTCGAAGGCGCGTTCATGCTCCTTTTTTAGGTATTCCTGCGTAACGAGCGCATCCATGTGCTGCCATGCGAGCGGCTCGTCGAGCGAGATAACGCGGTTTGCAAACATATCCACGCTCAAGCCCTGCTCGGCATAGGCCTCATCCCATGCTTCTTTCTTAAAATGCTCGTCCCACGAATCGAACCGCGCGCCGCGCTTATACGCGCCGATCATTACCTCGGCAAGCCTTCGGTCGCCGCGTGCATAGCAGGCCTCAAGGCGGCTCGTTTCAGAGAAATGGCAGTTGAACTCAACGCCGCGTATGCCCTTCAATGCTTGGCGGAGCAGCGCCTGCCTTCTCAGAACCTCGTCCACGGTGATCTGAGGTTCCCATTGGAAGGGGGTGAACGGCTTCGGAACGAAGGTCGAAGCGGAAACGGTGCAGCGCAGACCCTTTCCTCGCTTATCCTTGGGCATGGAGTAGAATTCGCGGCTGACCTTACGCGCAAGCTCGGCGATACCGAGGATATCCTCGTCCGTTTCACCGGGCAGACCGATCATAAAATAGAGCTTAACGCCCTGCCAGCCCGCCTCGAAAGCATCTTTAACGGTGCGAAGAAGATCCTCCTCGCAAACGCCCTTGTTTATAACGTCCCTCATGCGCTGGGTTCCGGCTTCGGGCGCGAAGGTGAGCCCCGTTTTGCGAACGCCCTGCATCTT
>Ga0256404_1003452_pt1 | contig 32114 bp, 34 predicted proteins | sample RumenRJG_01DNA_FD_185990 | JGI IMG/M metagenome (GOLD analysis project Ga0256404, IMG submission 185990) | Bovine rumen microbial communities from Lethbridge, Alberta, Canada - RJG_01 | ecosystem: Host-associated > Mammals > Digestive system > Stomach > Rumen | place: Canada: Alberta | collected...
CAGTTATTTTTTTGCTCTACATGGGAATATATTCCTTACCACTTGATAATTTTAAAATATTCGTAACTATATCTATAGAACAAATATCAATAAAATAAAAAGGTATAAACAAATAAATTTTTTTATATTTATCATAAGTAATTATTTTATATAATATAGCAACATAATCATTATCCATATTAATCGCCAAAAAATAAACAAAAAAAGGAATAATAAATATTTCATCTTCCACAAATTATTATAGCAATATTTTTCTACATTGACTAGTTATATATCATAAAAAAATTTTTATGTTTTAATATATTTATAAAATAATGGTGCCAACTATAGGATTCGAACCTACGACCTACGCGTTACGAGTGCGTTGCACTACCAGCTGTGCTAAGTTGGCATCTATTTGGTGTTCAGAAAGGGACTTGAACCCTTATTTTTTCCGTCGGAGGGAAATATTTTATCCAATTAAATTATCCGAACATTAGAAGATATAATTATTTAACATCCTTACACTCAGTTCCAAACTTTTTAGCAAGTGTAAGCCACTTATCCACTTTAGCTTTACCATCTTCTATAATATTATCTTCTGAACCCTCAATATTAAGTAGTTCTTGAGTATCTATTTTATCATAATTTATTGTAACGTCACTAGTAACAGTTGTATCACCTCTAATAACTTTAGCATCATAATATTTTAAACCTTCATAATTCTTATAAATTTTCTTATAAGCTGATTCATATTTATCTAAATCAGCACTTGATGTAGCAGTTACTTTTTCCACAGAATGTAAAATATCTAAATTTTCACCCGTATAATATAAATCATAACTCAAGGAAACATCTATATTTGATCCAGCAGTACCCTCTCTAGTACATTTTTTGTGTTTCATAGAAGAAGTATTAACTTCTTCGTTATTACTAACAATCTTTTCTTCAGACTTAGAAGAATTAAAGCAAGCCGTTAATAAAAATAATGCTATTATCGAAAGAATTAAAATACTACTTTTCTTCATTTTCATTATCCCCTTCAGGTTCAATATAACTTAATATCTTTTTTTGATTTTTTAGTAATAGATCCATCTTATGATGTAATTCCTCTAAAATTAATTCACTCTTTAAATCTGTACGATAATCATTTTGATTGCGAAGACTATCTTTTTCAGCTTGACGATTCTGACTCATCATAATAATTGGTGCTTGTAATGCAGCAATACAAGATAGAAGTAAATTTAATAATATAAAAGGATAACTGTCTATTTTATTATTTCCTGTTAAAATTACACCATTTAAAATAATCCAAAAAATTAAAAACAAACTAAATCCTAAAATGAAGCCCCAAGAACCAGCAATTTCACTAACTTTATCAGCAACTTTATCACCAAAAGTCATTTTAGCTTCTTCTTGTTTATCAATATCAATACTTATAGGTTGATCTACAAGTAAATCAATAAGTTCTTCTTCATCTTTCTCATCAAGAGAGTTATTTTTTAGTAACATCTTTACAATTTCTTTTTTAGTTCTTCTTTTTTCCATTTATTATCACCGTAAAGATTATAACATATTTAAATTTATCTGACTAGCATCGATAAAAATTACTTCATAAATTTACTAATAGCCATAGTATATTCATTATTAATCTCCTTATCATTTGATCCTAAAAAGCCATGATCAGCAAAAGTAATTTCTTTTAATTTTATTTCTTCATGAACATTAGAAAATTCTTTTATTTCTTCCAAAAGAGGATCAACTTTTCCACATAAAATTAAAGTCTTAGGATATATCAACTTATCATTAATTGGAAAAGAAGGCTTTCTAATACCTCTATAATATTCTTTTAAATTAGAAAAAAATTCTAAATTTAAACTATTTTTTAATTTACTATAATTACCAGAAACTGGAGGATAAAATAAAATATACTTACCAAATATTATACTATCTTTATACATTTTTTTAGTTAAAGAAAGAATCATTGTCGCAGCTGTTGAATCTCCTATCAATGTAATATTTTCTTTTAAAATACCTGTTTTTAACAAATCTTTATATATTTTTTTTAAAGTATTATATATTTTTATATGAAGTTCTTTTAAAGATAAATTAGTATAATTATCATAATCAATTGATATAACTAAATTATTATATTTCTTAGAAAAATTACTAGAAATATTAGAATATTTCTTTTCACATCCAGTAACCTTCTCTTCACCATGTATGTATATTACAATATTTTTCATATTAGAAACTTTTAAAGGGTAAAATACTCTTAATGGTAATAATTCTTCAGCAATAATAATTCTATAATTACTAATATTTTTCTTAGATATTGTTGGATGTAACAATTCATTTACTTGACGATATAATTTGTATTTTTCTTCATTATCAAATTCATTATGTTTCATATTATCACCAATTAAATTCTAACACATTTTTTATTATTTTTTACAATTAACAATATCTTGTTGACATTATTTACCAACGTTTTCCTTATATAATTCAAGCATAGTTGTTCGTAATTTTTTATTAGCTTCATCCAAGTCATCCATTGGATCAATTGGTTTACCAATTCTAATAGTCAAATTTTTACTTCTAAATTTATAATCTCCTGTAACAATAAATGGAACTATTTTACTATTAGTCTTTTTAGCCATAGATACTGTTCCAAATTTAAATGGAAGTAAAATATGATCATAATACTCATTTTTAGTAATTTGTTTCTTTTTAACTAATTTCTTCAAATAACTATCTACATCATAAAAATTATTTATAAAATCATTTTTAGTTATCTTTTTATTATTTAGTAATTCTTCTAAATAATTAATTTGAGAAGTTCTTTCATTTTTTACTTTCTCATAAAATTCTGAAAAATCTAAATTTTTATTAAAATACTTATCATATATTTCTTTAGCTCTTTCTTCTTTTAAAGCATTTCTAGTGCCTTCAGGAAACAATCCAAGTGCCCAACCATTTTTTAGTACATCTAGTGCTTCACCTGTAGCATGTTCATCTTTTTTACTTCTATCTACTGGTATACATCCAACTGATCTAAAAAAACATTCAAATTTACCATCAAAATATTCTTTCTTTGCCATATAATGAAGACATCTTTTAGTAACAATAATAACATTACATTGATCCATAATATGAACATGATTACCAACTACTAATATTGATCCACCTTTAGGAATATTCTCACGACCTATAATAGTAGGATTATAATACAATCTATAAATAAAACCTAAAACAGATCTAAAAAACTTATATACGCCCATTTTTTCTTTTTGTTCCATGAATTTTTCCTCCTTCAATTAATTTTTTGCTTACAATTTTCATAAATTTATTATTTTCTTTTTCTAAGTTATCAGAAACTTCTATTGGTTTTAAAAATTCAATCTTTATACTCTTTTTAAATATTTTATATTCACCAGTAATAATAAAAGGTACCAATTTAGAATTAGTCTTGTTACAAGCTTTAATAGCCCCCATTTTAAAAGGCATAATAACATCGTCTGTTCTATTAATCGTTCCTTCTGGAAATATTCCCACACATTTATCATTTTCCAAATATTTATAGGCACTTTCTAAAGCATCTTTATCATGTATTTTTCTATTAACTGGAACAGCTCCCATACCAACAACTATAAAATGAGTTATACCCTTCCATAATTCTTTTTTAGCCAGAAAATGAATTTGTCTAGGAGATGCCGTAACAAGAAGTGCTGGATCTAAATAACTAGTATGATTACCAGCTACTAATACCCTTCCTTGCTTAGGAATATTTTCAACACCCTTAATTTCAGGCCTGAAAACAATTTTAAATAAAAAACTAACTACTGGCTTTACAATTCTATAAAAAGTCTTATCTTCGTACATTATTTCACCTGCATTTATTAATTTCTCCTCAAATAGAAGTATATCACATTTTTTAGCATATAAAAAGTTTCTTAGTTCAAGAAACTTTATTTTCCTTTTCTTAATTTTTTTATTTTATTAGTACTTTTTATATGATTACCAATTATTTCAGAAACATCAGTAATTGAAACAAAAGCACTTTCATCCATTTCTTCAACTATATGTTTTAATTCATATACTTCAATTCTTGTCAATACACAATATAAAACTTCTTTTTCTCCGCTAATTAAACCTTTTCCTTTAATTGTTGTAGTAGTTCTACCAAGTCTTTTATATATTTCACGAGATAAATCATTACTCTTATCAGTAATTATTAAAGCAGCTTTTGCTTGCTCTAAACCAGTAGATACTAAATCAACAACTTTTGAAGTAATAAAGTAAGTAAGTAAAGAATATAATGCTCTATTTATTCCAAATATAAAGCCTGCTATAGTAAAAATAACAAGATTAAAAATTAAGACTATTTGTCCAACAGAAAATGATGTTTTTTTACTAATTACAATTGCAACACTTTCTGTTCCATCAACACATCCACCAAATTTTATAACAATGCCTACACCAAGGCCATATAAAGCACCACCAAACACAGTTGCTAATAATTTGTCATCAACCAATGGAGCAAAATCTTCAAATACTGACAAAAATAAAGAAAAACAAATCATAGAAAATATTGTTCTATAAAGAAAATTCTTACCTAAATTTTTATATCCAATATAAACAAAAGGAATATTTAAAATTAATACAAGTAATGAAACTGGTAAATTAAATAATTTATAAATAATAATAGATATACCAGTAACTCCTCCGTCTAATATAATATTTGGAATTAAACAACACTCTAAAGCAAAAGCTGAAATTATAGTACCAATCATCAATAAAACAAAAGATACAGCATCTCTAGTAGTCCTATCCTTTATCCTACTCATATAATCAACTCCTAGTCTAGCTTAATTATAACAAACAAATAATAATATTTAAAGATTAATAATAAAAAAAGCCACAGATTAACTATGGCCTTTCTCACGAGTAATAATAAATGATACACCTTTTTTTTCATTTTTTATAGTAATATCATATTCCATTAAGTTAAGGGTTTTTTTAACAATAGATAAACCTAATCCAAATTGACCTTTTATTCCTTTCCTAAAGGGAGTAAATATAGCTTCTAGGAAATCATTATCAATATTTTCTCCATCATTATATAAAATTAATTTATTCTGTTTAACCGTAATTTTAATATTATTTTTAGCATATCTCATAAAATTACTAAGTAAATTATCAAGAATCGTTTCCCAATTTTCAATAGATCCATAGAACTTAGACTTCTTATCAAAGTTTACTTCAAAATTAATTTCTTTTCTAGTAAATTTAAACTTTTCTACTTCCGAGTGTATGACTTTTTCCATGTCTATTTCATCCATATTAATATTCTTAGAATTTTTAAGATAATCAAGTTTATTTAGATAAAGAAGTGAGTGTACTTTTTGTTCTAATTTATTTGTCTGTTCTTTAATAGTAGCAAGTGCAGTAGCATTATCTTCTACTCCATCTTCTACAGCTTCAATATATGATTTTATTACAGTGAGAGGCGTTTTAAAATCATGTGAAATATTTTGATACATCTGATTACGATATTTTTCCTGATTGATAAGAGAAATTCGCATATCTTCAATTGCTAATTCTAATGATCTCATTTCATCATCAATTTGAAAATTCAATCTATGATCATAATCTGGATTATCAATATTATCTATTTTTTCTTTTAATTTATCAATCTTATGTATTACAATAGTAGACCAAAAAAGTAGTGTTAAACTAATTAAAAGAAATGTAGCAAGTATAGTTGGAAATATTGCTTTTATAATATCTTCTTTCGTTCTATTAATATAACTATCATCAGCAATAGCTATTTTTTTTATATTATCATCTTTTAAAGTATAGTAGTAGTATGTTTTATAATTATAAGTAAATTTTCCATATGAGTCATTCATTTTATTTATTATTTTATTTAAATTTTTAGTTTTGATAACATCATTTATATTTCTACTAGCAATGACATTATCATTAGAAATATAAATAAAAGCAATTTCACTATTCTTTAATTCAGTAGGACTATTATTAGTATAAACTTTTAGTGGTTCACTTAAATAATTATAGATATTTGACTCAGCTAAGGGAATTAACAGTCTAGGTAGAATTATCCCTAAAGAAAGAAATAATAAGAAGAATGTTATACCAACAATTATTATTAGTTGCTTAGATAGACTATATTTTTTATAAAAATTTTTCATGATAATCTATATCCATAGCCATAAACAGCTTCAATATTCAATTTAGGGAGTTTCTTTCTAAGACGTCTAATCAAATCATCGACTACTCTATCAGTCCCAAAATAATCATTTCCCCATACTTCACTCAATATTTCTTCTCTAGTAAAACATTTACCTTTATTTTTTAATAATAAAACTAATAAATCAAATTCAAGTGTTGTTAATTTTATATTTTTTTTATCTTGTTCAACTTTTCTTTTATCAAGATCAATTATATAATCTTCATAATTAATTATATTTATTTTATTATCAGATTTATAAACTCTTTTAATAATATTATTAACTCTTAAAACAAGTTCTTTACTAGAATACGGCTTTGTCATGTAATCATCACTACCAAGTTCCAATCCAAATATCTTATCAAGTTCTTGATCTCTTGCGGATGTAAATATTACAGGAACATTTTCATTATTTTCACGGATAGCTTTGATTACATCATATCCATTTACATCATCTCCTAACATTATATCTAAGATCCAAACATCCACTTTATTTCCGATATAATTAATTGCTTCACTTCCCTTAGTAAAACAAATTACCTTATAACCAGCTCTTTCTAAATATGCCTTAACAACATTAGATAAAGCTTCTTCGTCTTCAACTAAACACACTGTATACATAAATTACCACCTACTAAATAGTATAACACTATTTATATTTATATGTTATTGGACATACCTCCTTTTTTTAATCTATTTAAATAAAATTTATTAATTTTGTTGTTATTTAATGTTTCAATCTAACCTTATACTATCATCCTCCTTTACTAAATAAATCATATCTCTAAATTATGTAATAATTATTATAAAATTGTGGGAAATTATGTGATTTTATTTAAAATCTAATTAAGATTAATTATTTTTATTCTTTTTTTATTTATCTTATAAGCATTCCTCCTTTTCATGTATTAATAGTAACATTCAATTATGTAATAATTATTATAAAATTATGGGAAATTATGAAAAAAAGGAACTATAAATAGTTCCTTATAAAAAAGTAATTTATTTATAAAAATTATGTAAATCAGAAGAATCAGTATTTTCTTTTGATTTTTCTAATTTTTCTTCAGCTATAACTTTATCTGATTTTTCTTGTTTTCTAGGTTTTGGTTGTGGAGGATTATTAATCGCATCATATTCCCTTTTTCTAGCTAGTTTTTTATTAATATAATTATAATTTTGTCTTACATCTTCTCCATCAAAATTTTTATATTTATTTGAAAATAAATAATTATATACAAATATAAATAAACCAACTCCACCAATAACTAGCAAAAGATTAATTAATCTTTTTTCACTGTCACTTAAAGTATTATTCTTAGGTTGCCCAATTTCTTCAATTCGATCTCCTACATATTCTTGAGAATTACCAACATTACAATTAATATTATCACTTATTATAGCCATATATTTTATATCTTTAGTTGTTTTACCAGGTTCTAAAATATCTTTATCAAAGTCTATTGCATATACTATTCCTTGCTTAGGAGCTAAATTATTGTCTTTAGAGCAATAATTTACAGTACCAATATTTATTTTATTTTCATTAAAAAAACCAATTGATACAGTTACTGCTTTATCTTCACTAGAAATATTTCTAATTGTTCCAAATGAAATTTTATTATTATTATACTTAATATTTATATATTTAAAATAATTCGTAGTAACAGTAATATTTCCCCCTGAATTTACTGGAATTAATTCTAATTCTTTATACTCAGCAGCATTAACATTAAATGTAATAAGTCCCATAAACACAATTAACAAACATAAAACTTTTTTCATACTATAAACCTCTTTCAAAATAATTTTCTATTTCTTTCCAATTTCTAAATATATTTTTATTATCTTTATATTTATTTTCTTCATCATATAAAAAGCATCTTGTCCTACCAGAATTTATTCTTTCAAAATTATAAATATCATCATCGATCATTATATCAATATTTAAATTATTGCAAGCCTCTTTTTTGCTATCACCATATACAGAAAAAACTATTTGATCAAAACTTAAATTATTTTTATTTAACCAGTCCAATGTAATCTTCTTAACATCTTTAATAGCAAAAGTAATATCACTACTTCTAGCAGTTATTATATATATCTTATTACCTCTACTTTTGAGTTTATTAATAAATTCAATTGCTTCCTTTTTAGCTTTAACATTAGTATAAATATCTTCTAAATAAATATTAAAGAAAGATTGTTTTAAATCACCATCATTAACTATTTCATCTATATCCATACCAGTTTCGGTAGAATAATCTTTCAAATAATAATTTATAATCTCACTAGTATTACAAATAGTATTATCTAAATCAATTCCTATATTCATTTTAATTTCTCCAATTTATTAATAGCATTCTCTATATTACTAACTTTTATTAATTTTATTTTTAAATGTTTCTTTTCCTTATATTTTTTAGCATCATTATAATTATTACCAGCCGGAACTAAGAAATAATCGGCATGTCCTTTTTCAGCACCTAATATTTTATATTTAACTCCACCTATTTCACCAATTGTTCCATCTTGTTCAATTGTACCAGTTCCGGCAATTGTATAACCTTTAGTAATATCTTTTTGTGTTAATTGATTATATATTTCAAGAGCTGTTATTAAACCACCAGAAGGTCCAGACTCACTACTTTTAAACTTAATTCTTACTTTAGGAGATACTTCATATTTCTTTAATATTTGAATTCCAACACCAATAATTTTTTTATTATCTTCCTCATAAATCTTACATTTAAGAGTCTTTTCTTTATTATTTCTTTTAATCTTAATATTAACAATATCATCTTTATTTTTAGTTTGAATATAATTTCTAAAACTTTCTAAATCAGAATAATTATTACCATCAATTGCAAGTACTTCATCTTTTACTTTTAATGGATTTTTATACTTCATATTATCAGTTATTATTACATACATTTTTGAAGAAATTTCTTTAACATTTTTATTTGCTAAAGTATAAGCCCAATATGTTGCTGTTGAATTAGCAACTTTAAGATCCAAATCATTTCTAAAATTAATATCATCAATACTATCATCAGTAGTATATTTATAATTATCAGCAGAATCTCTCTCCCAAGTAGGGATAACATAACTCAACCCATAAGTTAATAAAGTTCCTTGTAATTCTTCAACATAACTAATATTAAAACTACCAGTAGCCTTTGATTTATCAGCAACTTTTATTCTCGATGAAACGTCACTAATACCACCACCAGTAGTTATATAATAATTTACTGGATACTCACATATAATTAATAGAAGAATAAGAAATAATATAAACTTATATTCTTCCTTTATAAAATCTATAAAATAACTAAAATATTTCTTAAACATTATTTTCACCTAAAATAATTATAACAAAGAAAAGAGAAAATATGAAAAAAAACTATAAAAATAGATTTATAAATATCATTTTATTATTTATTTTAGTATATTATCTACTTAATAATAATCTGATTATAGATAATGTCTTAGATTATTCAAAACTATTTCTAACAAGATTATTTCCTGTAAGTTTTACTTTTTATATAATTATTGGTTTATTAATTGATTATGGAATAATTGAATATATAAATAATTCATTACATATAAAAAACATTAATTTATTTGTTTATATTATAAGCATGATTAATGGTTATCCAAGTGGAGCTAAATATGCTAAAGATTTATTAGATAGAGAAATTATTAATTTAGAAACCGCTAATAAAATACTAATGTTTTCTCATTTTCCAAATCCATTATTTATAACAAGTACATTGAATATAATAATTAATAATAAAACAATTAATAGAAATATTTTATTATCCCTACTATTAAGTAATCTAATTATTATGATTATATATAGTAAGAAAAATTACTATACTTTAAATAGTAATATTATTAATGATTTTGCCAATAACTTAATAAAAGAAATTAACAATTCATTTAAAACAATAATTATAATTTATGGTACATCACTATTCTTTGATTTAATTTCTTCAATGATACTTAATATTTTTAAATTTAGAGGAATAAATTATGTTATTGTATGTGGACTATTTGATCTAACTAAAGGAATATACTCAAGTATTATAATTAATAATATTTTTTTAAGAGGACTATTAATCTTAATATTTTTATCAATTGGAGGAATAAGTATACATTTACAAACAAAAAGTATTCTTACGAAAACTAAAATTAAATATAAATACTTTTTTTATGGAAGAATCATAGGAACAATACTTGCAATAATAATTTACCTATTTTTATGTACTTTATGATTATAATCAATCACTTGCAACATAATTTATTGGAGTAACAATATTAATACCATATCTTGTCAATAATTCAGGATGATAAAAACCAATATGGAGAGCCAAAACATTAGCATTTTTAGTTGCACTATCATTTTCTAATGAAACGCTAACTTTATTAATAGTTAAATCTAATGCAGATTGTCCATCAACACCTTTGTATTTAGCAGTATAATGTCCCAAATCAGGCAATGGATATTCAGTTAAATTGGCATTTTGGTCTTGTTTAGAACTTTTAGTTAAATCAGATTTTCCATATTCAATCATAAAATAATCACCAGAATTTTCACTTCCATCTGGATGCATATCAGAGCGAGTAAATCTTTGCTTAATAATTAATCTTCGTGTTGTACCATCTTTCAATGTACAGTCTAATTGATTAACTATCATATTATCTTGCAAATTCCTAGTATAATTTACAGAAGTTAATCCAATCTTTACAAAATCATCTTCTATTGTCTTAGTTAAAGTATTTTTATAAGTATAAATTTTAGATTTATAATTTTCTATTAATCTTTTTTGATTATATGCCGAAATTGTATTAAAAAGAGATGAAGCAATTATAACAATTATAACAAATGAAATAATAACTTCTATAGTAGTTATACCTTTATTATTTAATTTGACTATCTTCATTACCTATTCACCTCAATATTCGAATATGTTAAATAATTGTTATAATCTTCTTGATGTTTAATAACCAAAAACACCCTATATTTAGAACCAAATCTAGACTCAATTTTAAAATTTTGCAAATAAGCAACATAATCTTTAAAGCCACTTGAAAATGTACCTTTTGGAGCATTTTTTACCGTATATTTAAAATTATTTGTTCCACCTGTTGGATCACCAATTTGATATTTTGTAACATATATTTGACAATTATTATCAGATATACAATTTATTTGGAATGCTTTAACTAAATTTATACATAAATTTTTTTTACTTGACCCAGTAAAGTCACTACATTTAAATTGAAAATAAGTATCAGTATCTAATTTTTTAAAATTATCATTAGAAGAATCATAATATGGATCTTCAATTAATTCTTTAATCCAATATGCAGCATACTCACTATCAACATCATCATAATTTTCTCTTTTTTCATATTCCCCAATTATTGGGTAATAGTTAGAATAAATCATGGTAAACATTATTGTAAGAAAAACACTAACAACTAAAGTTTCAGCAAGAACAAAACCATGATTATTTAACTTATAATTTTTTTTTACCATTTAACAACCTCTTTTCTTGCTATTACCTTAAAATTATTATATAATATATTTTAGTAAAACACCATAGTTAGAATTTTCAAAATTATTAAATATGTATTAAAGTTCAGCAAAAAGGGGTTGAAATTATGATACAATTTGATGTTAAACGTGTTCAAAAAGGAACAGAAAGTTTCATGGTTTCTTTTGATTTTACAAAAACACCTGTTACTCAAGTAGCAGACTATATTATAATTGCAGCCTCAAAACATAAAGCCTCAGATATTCATTTTGATCCACGTGAAAATGGAATGATGGTTAGATTTAGAATTGATGGTGAATGCCAAGACTATACATTTGTTCCTAAAGCCTATGAAAAGAATTTAACAACAAGACTAAAATTACTTGCTAACATGAATATAACGGAATCTCGTCTACCACAAGATGGAGCTATCAAAGGAGAATTTGGTGGAACATACTTAGATATGCGTGTATCTTCATTGCCATTAAATGAAGGAGAAAAAATCGTTATTCGTATTTTGGATTATACAAGAAGTATGCAAGGTATTGAGAGTCTAGGCTTCCATCCTGATAATCTTAAAAAAGTTAAAAGAATGATGGAAATACCTAACGGAATAATATTAACAACAGGTGCTACTGGTTCAGGTAAATCAACAACAACTTACTCTATTCTACAAGAACTTAATAAACCGGAAAAAAATATTATAACAGTAGAAGACCCAATTGAAATGAATATTGAAGGCATAAATCAAGTTCAAGTCAACGCAGATATTGGAATGACATTTGCCGCAGCACTACGTTCAATCTTAAGACAAGACCCTAACATAATTCTAATAGGAGAAATTCGTGATTCAGAAACAGCCCAAATTGCTGTTCGAGCTTCCATCACAGGACACTTAGTATTATCAACTATCCATACTAACAATGCATTAGCAACAGTTGAAAGACTTCTAGATATGAATGTTGAAAGATACTTATTATCAACAGCGCTAACTGGAATAATTTCTCAAAGACTTGCTAAAATGTTATGTCCAGACTGCCGTTTTCAAAGAGAAACTACTCCTTATGAAAAAAAAGTTTTTAAAAAATTTATGCATATGAATGTGCCAATGATTTGGGATGCGAATCCAAAAGGCTGTGAACATTGTCGTAAGGGATATCATGGTCGTATAGCTTTCCACGAAGTACTTGAATTAGATGATGATATAAGAGCAGCCTTAAATAATCCAAATCTTGATAAAAAAGACTTAGCTAAAATGGTATATACAGGTAAAACTATAACTATGCTACAAGATGCTTTAATTAAATGTTATAATGGCCAAACATCATTCGAAGAAGTATATAGAAATATTGAAATTGAAACTGAAGAAGAAGATGATGATGCTTATGAAGCTGAAATTAGTGACTTCATGAAAAAAATCATTCCAAAAAATGCCGAAATTAGTAATAATGATTATGAAGAAAGTGATAGCTTAATAGATTCAAATATTCCAAAAAATGACAAAAATAATATTTCTAATCTAATGAAACCTCCAGCTTTTAGTGCTAGTGACTTTAATGATACTCAAACAAATAATAAAAAAACAGAAAATGTAGTTCCAGTTAAAGGATACTCAACAATAATTGACAATAATCAAAAAAATTATAAAACAATAGCTACACAAACAAATAGTGTTGTAACGCCTAACGTTAAAACAGCTACTGCAATCATTGAAGGCAAAGTAAAATCTCCAACGACAATGCCAACAGAAATACCTGCAACACAAAAAGCAAATAATCAAAATATTCAACAAAATCCTGTTAAGTCAAATGTTACAATAATTAACACAACAAATTCAAAAAGCACTAATAACTTAACATCAACAACACAACAAAATCAAATGCAAAATATAGAACCAGTTATAACAAATACAACAATGAACAAACCTATTAATAGTTATGCGCAAGCAAAAGAAATAAAACAAAATCTAAATAATAATCAAAACATTCAAAGTAATTCAACTATACCAGTATATAAACCAAATAATTCTCTACAAAATTATTATTCAAATACAGGATATATCTATTCAACTGGACAAACAAGTCCAATCTCACCTACTACTACAATAGAAACCAAAAATACATCAAATAATAACACACCATTGAAACCAAATATATAAAAATAGAAGATATAATTACATATCTTCTATTTTTTTAATAATTTCATTATTTATATCTTCAACACTTCGTAATTTATTATCTCTTATACATTCAATTTTATCCCAATTATATAATTCTGATAATTCTAAATAAGATTCTTCAGCTCTTTTTAAATATTCAGGTGATGCCTCGTGTTCATCAATAAACTCTCTATTCTTTCTAAGTTCTAAAGTATAATCTAATGGCACATGTAAAAATATAGTTTTATTTGGTTTTGGAAGGCCTAATAACCAATACTCTAATTTATCAATCCACTGATACATATTAAATCTTTCTTCCTTATCATGAATCTTGCTTCCTTGATGAGCTAAATTAGAAGTAGTATATCTATCTAAAATCACATAATAATCTTTATCTAAATATTTTTGTATTTTTGGTAAATTATATTTTCTATCGGCGGCATAATATAACGAAATTACATGAGGATCAACATTAACAGCACCCTCTCTAAATAAACTAGGCCCAATTTCTGGTTTACCAAGATAAGCACCTCCAACAATCTTTCCTGTTGGTGTATCATACATTGGAAACCCAAATCTAATACATTTCTTACCCTCTTTATTTAGTCTTTCTTCAAGCAATTTAGATTGCGTTTCCTTTCCAGAACAATCAGTACCTTCAATTACAATAATTTTACCTGCCATAATATTCCTCCTAGCATGGTTTTATTTTTATTTCATATGAAACATTTTTAATACTACCTTTATATTTACTATTTACCCACATTTTTAATTTATATTTATCATTACTTATTTTATTTGTATAAATAATTCTTCCACTATCCGAAGAAACAGCTTTATTACTCAAATTATCGAATTCAATTTTTTTATCATTAGAATCTGTTAAATAATAATATATATTTCTTTCATCTATTTTCATACCAATTGGATAAACGACTATATCAAATTTAGAATTCTTCTCACCATCAACATTAAATTTAACATAAGAATTATTTAAAACTCCCTTACCATGATAATTACTCTTCCTTTGTAAATTAGAAATTTTTAAAATATCTGTTGTGTTAGCATTATTAAAAGAAATATATCTAACGAATTTATCATTTATTTTTTGTTCAAGCAAATTTGTTTTAAAAATAATATAAGCTAAAATAATGACTATTATTAATAAAAAAATACACAAAAATAATAATTTTTTTTGTTTTTTTAATATATATTGTCTTTTTTTTGATATCTTTCTTTTCTTAGTCATTAATTATTTTCCTCCATCATAATAATATTAACAAATTTTTAAATTTATTACAAGAGCCTATAAATTACAAGAGAAAAAGTGCCTTAAGCACTTATATTATTATTACTATCAAAAGGGATTAAAATACATTTACGACTGGCTAGATAGTCACACATATGAACAAAGTTTTGATATTTAGTCTTAGGTTTTTCTAAAACTTCAACTCCATTATAATCCGTAGTCCAATAACCCATATGAGTCTTTATAACATCAGCACATAATTTGGCATCTTCCTCACATAAACCAATTCTATCTTTATTTTCTAATATATAATTAGCCATTAATATAGGATGATCAAACCTAGTATATTTTTCTTTAGGATTACCACTCTTTAATCCATCATGAACAAGCAAAGATATAAGTAATAAATCTTTCTCATGTTCATTATATTTTTCACCTATAACTGGATCAGATAATAACTCATAACCAATCCTCATAGCAGCCTTAGAATGTCTGAGTAAACCACCCTCTCCTAAAGCATATTCTGGATGATATTTTCCTGTAGAAGAAGCTGGTACACTATACCAATAGTCAGGTAATGATTTTAATATTACAACTAATGACTTTTTTAAATCTTCACTCTTTATATAATTTAATTCATCTTTAAATAATTCTTCTATATTCATTTTACTTCACATCCTAATAATCTAACAATTATTTCATTACTAATATACCATTTATCTTCACATATGTGAAGATTATTTTCATCAAGAACAAGTAATTTATCTAATAATAAACTACTATAATCATAAACATTAATTAATTCAATATTATACTTATTATAAAAAATTAGTAAATTAATACCATCTTTCTTACGTAAATTTAAAATAACTTCATATTCCATAATATCCTTTTTAGAAAGGTATTCAAAATCTTTGGAATAATCATTATTTAAATATTTATTAATAGATCTAGTATTAGTACTACGAATATTATTTAAATAGGAGCTTGCTCCTAAACCAAACCCATAATATTCATTATTATTCCAATAATTAGTATTATGATATGACTCATAGCCTCCTTTAGCAAAATTACTTATTTCATAATGAATATAATTATTATTTTTTAATTTATTACAAATAATTTTATACATTTTATAATCTAGATCTTCAGAAATATTCAAGATTTTATTAACTTTTAATTTAGTATGATCTTCTATTATTAAAGAATAAGTTGATATGTGAGGAACATCTAATTCTAATATAAAAGATAAATCATTTTCTAAAATACTAATTGTCTCACCTGGAATTGCATATATTAAATCAACATTAATATTATTTAGACCTATTTTTTTAGAATAATTAATAATATTAATTACTTTATTTTTATCTACTACTCTTTCTAATAATTCTAAATTATTACTATCAATAGACTCTAATCCAAAAGATAATCTATTTACACCATATTTTTTGTATAAATTCAATTTTTCTTTATTTATACTATCAAAATTTCCTTCAATAGTATACTCTATATTTTTACTTTTATTTAATTTATCTAATATTCTAAATAATTTATTTAATTGTTCTAAAGATAATGAACTAGGTGTCCCTCCTCCAATATAAATAGTATCTAATATATCACCTTGATAAAAATTAGTTATCTCTTTATCTAATGCATCTAAATACTTATCAACAATATCTTTTTTATAAAATATTTTAGGAAAATCACAATAAGAGCAAATATTATCACAAAATGGTATATGAATATAGCAAGATTTTAACATTACTTCTCAGTACCTGTAATTATTTTGCTTTGAATTTTTTCTATTGCTCTATTCTCATGTTTTAAGACTGCACTGCGAGATAAATTTAATTCATCAGCAATTTCATCTAAAGATTTATTTTTCATTCGTAACTCTAAAATTTTTCTTTCTTGTTCAGTCAAGTCACTAGTTTGAAATAAATCATTAATGTTAAAGCCTTCTATCTTCCTAAAAAATGATAGTCTATTTTTTTTCAATATTTCTTTAACTTTCGTTGCAGCTTCAAATCCAATAATTTCATTTATCCTTTTATCAGTTAAACAATCATAGACATAATCTCTAGAATATATTTCTGCATCACTTAATTCTTGTACTAATTCATTCAAAGTTTTAGTAGGATTTTTTATTAGCAACATATAAATTTTATAAATATCACTTTTCTTTTTTTCTTCTTTATCCACTAAAGAAGTAGTTCTAATACTACCAGTAAATCTTCCACTGCTATCTTTTGTAGCATAATTATTTTTAAAAGAATTAATACCACCTTTCCTTTGACCACTATTTTTATTTCTTTCAAGTTGCACACCAATAGTTACCCCTAAACCAGGTATTATCTTATCTTTATTTTTACTTAAATATCTTTGAATAGTAGACTTTGGTATATTAATATCTTTTGACATTTCACTAATATAAGTATTAGGATTTTCAAAAAAATAATTTATAATTAATTTTTCTTTTTCTCTAGAATCTTCATTCATATTTATTCCTCCTTTGTCGATAAAATTGATAAAAAAGCTTCTTGAGGTACTTCAACATTACCAATTTGTTTCATTCGCTTTTTACCTTCTTTTTGCTTTTCCAATAGCTTTTTCTTTCTAGTAACATCTCCACCATAACACTTTGCTAAAACATTTTTTCTTAATGCTTTAATATCTGATCTAGCAATTACATGTCCACCAATACTTGCCTGAATAGGTACTTCAAATAATTGTCTTGGTATAATTTCTTTTAATTTCTCAACAATAATTTTCCCCCTTTGATATGCAAAATCTTTATGAACTATTACACTCAAAGCATCAACTATTTCACCATTTAACAAAATATCCATTTTAACTAAACTACTTTCTCTATAGCCAATAACTTCGTAATCAAAAGAAGCATAACCTTTAGTATAACTTTTTAATTTATCAAAGAAATCATAAACAATCTCAGATAAAGGTAATTCATAAGAAATTGTCACTCTATCTTCATCTAAATAATCAATATTCTTAAAACTTCCACGTTTATCTTGACACAATTTCATAATATCTCCAATATATTCTTTTGGAGTAAAAATACTTGCTTTAACAAAAGGTTCCAAAGTATGTTTGATAGCTTCTTTCTTAGGCATCTTAGTTGGACTATCAATAAATAATTTAGAATTATCATTTAATATTACTTCATAAACAACAGATGGTGAAGTAGCAATCAAATTGATTCCATACTCACGTTCAATTCTCTCTTCTACAATATCCATATGGAGTAAACCTAAGAATCCACATCTAAAACCAAATCCCAAGGCTTTTGAAGTTTCAGGCTCATATGTTAAAGCAGCATCATTTAATTTAAGCTTTCCAAGAGCTTCTCTCAAATCTTCAAATTTATTTGAATCAATTGGAAAAAGTCCTGAATACACAGTTGGATTCATTGGTTTATAACCAGGTAATCTATCATTAGCTGGAGAGTCAGCAAGAGTAATAGTATCTCCCACATGGACATCACTTATACTTTTAATTGAAGCACAAACATGTCCAACTTCTCCCGCAACTAATTCATCTATTTCCTTTTCTTTAGGAGTACTTACATATAATGAAACAACATCATACTCTGCATTAGTTTCCATCATTTTAATAATATCTCCCACTTTTAACTTTCCATCTACTACTCTTATACTTGTAATTACTCCCCGATAAGAATCAAATAAACTATCAAATATAAGAGCTTTTAGTGGTTTATTAATATCTCCCCTAGGTGATGGAATTACATCAATTATCTTATCAACTAACTTATCTATTCCTACTCCTGTTTTAGCACTAGTTAAAACAACTTCATCCCTTGAAAATCCAATATTTTCAAGTTCAGTAATTACTTTATCAGGATTAGCACTAGGTAAATCTATTTTATTAATAACAGGAATAATAGTTAAATTATTATCAAGAGCTAAATATAAATTTGCTAATGTTTGAGCCTCAACACCTTGAGTCGCATCAACAACTAAAATTGCTCCTTCACAGGCTGCGAGAGAACGAGATACTTCATATGAAAAATCAACATGACCAGGTGTATCAATTAAATTAAATAAATATTCTTCTCCATCTTTTTTATATGAAATACTAACAGCATTTAATTTAATAGTAATACCTCGCTCTCTTTCTAAATCCATAGAATCAAGCATCTGATCTTTTAACTCTCTTTTATCAATTGCTCCAGTATACTCAAGTATCCTATCAGCTAAAGTACTTTTTCCATGATCAATATGAGCTATTATACAAAAATTTCTAATATTTTCTTGATTCATACAATTTTCCTTTCAAATAACTATATTATAGCAAAATTTTACCATAATAAAAAGAGCAAAAGCTTGCTCTAAACAGAAGAATTTTCAATCGAACTACTATCAAAATAATAAGTATTATTATACGTAGAAAACTTATAAGTAATAGTAGATGCTCTACTTAAATAATCATCAATAGAAATATTACTATTATTAACACTTTCTATTAACATATTATGTTGATAATCTTTATATATATTAGTTTTATTATTCTCAGTAGCAACATAAATAATTTTTTCTTTGATTTCTAGCGTTCCATCACTAAATGATTTAGCACTAGATAATTTAGTATAATAATTAATATCTTTAGAATTACTTCCATCGCGATAATTAATAAATATAGTATTAAAGCTATTACTTGCAGAATCATAGTTCATTATTCCATAATTATTACCATTAATTGTAAAATTAAAGAAATATTTGATTTCACTAGTAGTAGAATAACTAACATTAGGTCCAAAATATCTAATCATATATTCTTTTATTTTACTATTAGATATACTATATATCTTATTATTATTAGCATCAACTTCCCCAGTATTAGTAAAATCATCATAACTAGCAAACATTAGAGCATAATAAAATTTTTCATAATTAGTAAAAGAATTAAGAAAAACATTTTGTTCTTTTATAAATTTATCTCCTCTAGTATTATTAACTCCATAAGTAACATATGAATATAATATTTCTACATTTTCATCATTCAAGTTTAATGTCTTAGAAACTATCTCAGTCTTTGTATCCTTTTTCTTAGGATTAAAAATAGAATTACTTACAAAGAATACAACTAAACCTATAGTAATAGACACTATAATAACAATTAGTATTGGAATAAATTTATTTTCTCTTCTTAATTTAGACTCTCCAGGATTTTCTTCAATATCTTCCCCAATTTTCATTTCATCATCTTTCATAAAACATCTACCTTTATACAATTTTATCATAGCAAAAGAAAAAATAGAAGAATTATTAATCTTCTATTTCAAACTTATTATCTCTTGCACTTTTACTCAACATTTTAACTACACTATAATTTGAAATATCTAACTCTTTAACCAAACTATTTAATTTATCAAAACTCATATTCCTAATTAAATCAAGTCTATTATTAATTACTCTATTATATCTTGAAATTTCACTAAATAAATTATACATAGTTGCATCAATATCATCTATCATCTTCACTTCATTAGCTATCCAAACTTTCTTTGTTCTGTTAAATGCTTTTTCGGTTAAAGTTAAATTATTAAGCTCATATTTTATTTCTTTTAGTAACTTATCAGGATCATTAGTAGTAGCTAGTATATAAAATACTCTATAATTATGTATATTTTCTCCATCTAAATATATATTATTTATTAATTTTTCTTTTCTAACTCTTTCTCTAAATTCTGAAGATGAACCAAATAAAATATTAGTTATCATATTTAAATATAGTCCTAATTCTTCGTCTTTTAATGATAAATTCATAACTGGTACTTTTAAACCGAATGCTAACTTAGGTACTTCAATATCTTCTTTTAATACCAATTTTTTTCTATTAACCGCTTTAGGTTCATTAACTTCTTTAACTTTAGAGATATTTGACTTTTCTTTAGTACTTAATTCTTCTTTAATTACTTCAAGAGCTTCTTCTTTATTAAAATTACCAACAATTATAATAAACATATTATTTGGTTTATAAAAACTATTATAACAATCATATAAATCTTCTTTAGTAATTTTATTTATTTCATCAACTGTTCCAGCAATATCTATTCTTCTAGGACTATTTTTATATAAACATTCTCTTAATTTCATTTCCAACTTATAATCTGGATCATCAGCATACATTTTTATCTCTTCAGCAATTATTCCTTTTTCTTTTTCTACATTTTTATCTGTATAATAGGGACTATTTACAAATTTAATTAAATATCTAAGATTTTCTTTAAAATTTTTATTTCCCATACAAATATATTGTGTATAATCATATGAAGTAGAAGCATTTGAATCAGTCCCAGTTTTAGAAAAAAAAGTAAATGGATCTTCTCCTGAAGCTTGTTCAAACATCTTATGTTCCAAAAAATGAGCTACTCCTAAAGGAGGAGTATGAATATTTCCTTCATTATCAACAAATGAAGTAATATCACTGCCAAAATGAGTTGCATAACTAATAAAATAATTTTTCTTATTGGAATATGGTAATAAATAGATATCTAAATCATTAGCTAATCTTTCCGTATAAAGAGAAAGATCTAATCCTTCTAAATCAACTTTCTTCATCTAATTTCCTCCCTCCAAAAAGAATATTGTGTCAATATTTATTTTCTTACAAACTCTTATAATATCTTTTTTTGTTACTTTAGAAATCTCTTCTTTTCTTTTTTCTAATGGCTCCATTCCAAGTATTTCTTCGGATAATATTTCGTTTATTATTCTAGTAGGTGACTCATATAAACTCTCTGTCGAACTATTATAAAATTCTTTTGCTATAGCAATGTCAGAATCAGTAAAATTACCCCTCCTCATATCATTAAGTATCTTAATAATCAAATCAACTGACTCATCATAATTCTTTTTATCAATACCAGCATAAATAGTCATTAAATTATCTAATCTACTATAAGATGACCTTATTGTATAACATAAAGAATTATTCTCTCTAATCTCTTTAAATAATTTAGAATCAGCAGTTCCTCCTAAAATAATATTAAAAATAACCATAGCATAATTCTTATCAAAGTAACTTAATTCTTTTAAAGGCAAAGCCATAACTAACTTAGATTGAGAATTATTAGTACTTTCCTTAATAACCTGATATTTCTTTCTTAAACTATGAATTTCTAATTCATAAGAAGCTTTATATTTCTTTACTTTTCTAAATTTAAAATTATCTTTAATTATAGGCATTAATTCTTTAATAGAAATATCTCCAATTACAAATATATCAACATAATCATCTTCAAGCATATTTTCATAATAATTATATAAGTTTTGAACATCAATCTTTTCTAAATCATCTAAATAGCCAATCATTCTATAAGAAATAGGACTATTTTTATCAAATTCTTCATTCATACGAATTAATGCATAATTACCACTATTTTCTTTAATAGAATTTAAAGCCATTTTAGCATTATTTTTTACTAATTCTAACTTTTCTTCCCTAAATTTTCTATCATAACAATCAGGATTAAATATAATTTCATGTAAAAACTTAACTGATTCAGAAAAATTATTTTTCTCCGTATATTTATCATTTAAAGTTTGTAAAATAAAACTAGTAGTAATATAATTACCTATTCTATTATTTGTTGAATATACATCTGCTGCATATAAGTCTTCTGATTTAATATTCAATTCTCTACGAGAAGAATACTCTTTTGTTGACTGCAACAAAATATCTGATAAAATATTTCTCTTTGTAATATTTTCTTTAACAATTGGTGTATGAAACATTACTTTCATAGTTATTGTTTTAAATAAATCAGTTTTTATTAAATGAAGTTTAAATGAACCTAAATCCTTATTAATTACTTGCATATTTTCACCTCACTAATATTATTATGTTCAATTTTTAACTAATTATAGATTCTAAAGCTAAACGGATCATAGTATTTAGAGAATTTTCTCTATCCTCACTTGAAAGAGATTTTTTATCATATAAAGAATCAACTACAGTCATTAAGCAAGTAGCTTTTTTACCTAATTTATTTGCAATGTAAAATAAGCCAAAAGCCTCCATTTCAACTGCTAAAAATCCCATATTAGGAAAATGATCTCTAAATTTTTCCTCATCATCACAATATAAATCAAATACATCAGATGTTATTGTTTTACCAAATTTCAAATCAAGATTCATTTCTTTAGCTTTATTCATTATCTTTCTATTTAATTCATCAGAAGACTGTATAAAATCAAGATCAACACCATCTAATAATTCATCAAAATAACTTTTACAATAAGCCCCACTTGATAAAATAACATCAAGTAATTTAATATTTTCATTAAAAGAACCACAAGTACCTATCCTAATAATATTCTCAACATCATAAAATTTATATAACTCATAAGAATATATTCCAATACTAGGAATACCCATACCTGAAGCAAAAACAGTTACTTCTTGTCCTTTATAAGTTCCTGTATAAGCTAGCATATTTCTAACAGTATTTACTAATTTATAATCATCTAAAAAATTTTCTGCAATATATTTAGCTCTTAATGGATCACCAGGCATTAAAACATTTTTAGCAATATCTTCTTTTTTACTCTCAATATGTGGAGTTGGCATAATAATCAACCTTCTTTCTAATTTATTATAACATCTAAATAAAAAGAAAAAAAGAATCATATTATGATTCAAATAAAATTAATAAAAATATTTGGTAATAAAACTGCTAAAGTTATTAATAAATTTTTTTAGTATAATAAGTATTAGTATAAGTAAATAAAATATTATATAAAAAGTCTAGAACAAATAATACTGTCATTATTAAAAGATAAATATATATCTTTGTTGAATTATCTGACATTATTGGACTTGAAAATATACTGCCTATTTCACCAATAACTACTAAAAGTAATCCAGTAAGTCTATGACTAAATAAAAATATACCAGCACCACTTTCATGTAACATTGATATATAAAATCCAGCTGCAAAAAATACAAACCCAAAATAATATGTAATGATTTTACTAGTATTTGGAAAATTCGCAAGACCTAATAATAGTATATAAATTACTAAAATGTCAAAATAAGTTTTTTCTCTATCATCAAATTCTAACTTTGTTTTTTTATTTTTTCTTTTTACATTAAATTTATATAATACAAATTCTTTTAATTTTACAATCATCTCACTTGGATTTTTTTCATATTATTCTCTTAAAATTTTAATATTATGTTCAAATTTCTTATCATAAATAGCATTTTTCTTCTTAATACTCATAATATTTCCTCTAAAAATTTACTTTCAAAAGTTTTTAAATAATTATTCTGAATTTGTATCTTGCTCTTCACTGAATTGAACTAAAACTTCTCTTGGTTTAGAATTACCTGTTGGTGGACCAATAATTCCATTTTCTTCAAGTTTATCAACCATAGTAGCCGCCTTATTATAACCAATTTTAAATTTTCTTTGTAAAAGTGAGGCTGAAGCTTTCTGCGTTTGAATAACAAATTTAACTATCTCATCATATAATTCATCTTCATCATTTGTCTTAACATCAGCTGCTCCAACAGCTGCTGATTCTTGAGACTCTTCTTTTTCAAGATTCATAAATGTATCTTCATAAGATGCTTTTTGTTGCTCAATAGTAAATTTAATAATACGTTCAATTTCATCATCAGTAATAAAAGAACCTTGTATTCTAATTGGGGAATTCATTCCAATTGGTAAGAAGAACATATCACCTTTTCCAAGAAGTTTTTCTGCTCCAACTTGATCAAGTATAGTTCGAGAATCAATTCCTGATCCTACAGCAAAAGCAATTCTTGAAGGAATATTAGCTTTAATTAAACCCGTAATTACTTCAGTTGATGGACGTTGAGTTGCAACTATTAAATGAATTCCTGCAGCACGAGCTTTTTGTGTAATACGTAGGATTGAGTCTTCTACTTCTTTAGCAGCTACCATCATTAAATCAGATAACTCATCAATAATAATCACAATATATGGCATCTTCTTCTTTGGAGCGTCAGGATTTTTAGCATTCCACTTTTCAATATATTCATTATAACCTTCTATTTTTTTCGTACCAGTTTCACTAAATTGTTGATATCTATGTTCCATTTCAGCAACCATTTTAGCAAGTAATACTGCTGCTTTTTTAGGGTCTGAAACAACAGGACACATTAAATGTGGCACTCCATTATAAACAGATAATTCAACAACTTTAGGATCAACCATAGCAAGCTTTACTTCATCAGGCTTTGCTCGCATTAAAATCGAACATATTATTCCATTAACACAAACTGATTTACCAGAACCAGTAGTACCTGCAATAAGTAAATGTGGCATCTTATTAATTTCACAAACTCCAATGTCTCCCATAATAGATTTACCAAGTGGAACCATAAGTTTTTTATCTTTATTTTGTTGCATTACTTTACTAGCCATTATTTCATAGAAACTAACTGAAGTTGGTTTATCATTAGCAAACTCTACTCCTACTGTACTCTTACCTGGGATAGGGGCTTCAATTCTAACATCTTTTTTAGATAAAGCTAAAGCTATTTCTCTACTTAATGTTGTAATTTTGTTTACTCTTGTACCACTAGCTATTTCCAATTCATATTGAGCAACAGTTGGTCCAATATGTACCTCTACTACTTTAGCATTTACATTAAAACTTTTAAGAACTTCTTCAAGTTTTTCTATATTAGATTCAATAGCAGCATTATCCATTGAAGTATCTTTAGGTTTTGGTTTATTTAATAAAGAAAGTGGAGGCAATTGATAACTTGGATTAGTAACATCTTCCTTCTCTTGCTTTTCTACAATTTCTTCATCTTTACTTTCTTCCTTAGAATCATTAACAGAAATCTTTTTCAATTCATCGATATTTTTAATCTTAGGTTTCTCAGTTTCTTCCTCTATCTCATTACCATTACTAATTATAACCTTTTGATTAGGAAATAATTGTTTATTAATCTGCTCTTTATCTTTGTCTTTATCATTATCAGTATCTTCTTTATTATGACTTTTTATAGTAAATTTTTCTCTAACAAATTCACTAATAGAAAATCCAGTAAATAAAGAAATTCCTATAACAATAAAAATAATCGTTACTATCTTCATACCAAGAAGAGAAAATAATTTAGCAAATATTAAAGCAAATACTCCACCAATCATTCCACCACCAACTGAAACAGTATCAGTAATAGTACCAGTACTCATTATTGAATTAAATCCTTTTATTAATGAATCAAGAGTTTCTCTAAATACTAAACTTGCATTTCCATTATTTTGAGCTATAAAATCCCAATGCATAAAAGTAAGTAAACCAATTATAAATAAATATAGTCCTAACATTTTAGTACTAAAAAAATCAGGCCATTCTTTTTTTATAAAAGTATATATACCAAGAATTAAAAATAAAATAATAAAAGGCATATAAGCAGAACCTGACAAGAATAAACTAAATGATGTAATTAGTCTTCCAACTGGTCCTAATTTTCCTAATCCTATTACACAAATAAATATTATTAATAATGCATATATATCTGCACTTAATTCTATAGTTGATTTATTCTTTGATTTTCTTTTCTTTCTTTTTGCCATATAATTACTCCAATCTTCTAACTATATTATACTACAGATTATAATTATTAGAAAAGAAAAAGAAGTTTTACTAAATAAATAATACATATAAATTTGCAAAAAAAAAGAGCTTATGCTCTTGAAACATATTTTCCATCAGCAGTAGAAACTAAAATCTTTTCTCCCTGTTCGATAAATAACGGAACTCTTACCATTAAACCTGTTTCACATTCAGCATCTTTTAAAGCATTTGTAGTAGTATTACCTTTAACAGCTGGCTCAGTATGAGTTATTTCTAACTCAATCTTATCTGGTAAATCCAAACCTAAAATTTCACCATCATAACTAGTAATATATACCTCCAAATTTTCTTTTAAGAATTTTTTAGCATCCCCTACTTGTGCTTCATTTAACTCTAATTGCTCATATGTAGTCATATTCATGAAATAATAAATACCATTCATATTATATAAGTATTGCATTAATTGTTTATCTATACGAGCAGTCGCTACTTTGACACCAGCATTAAATGTTTGTTCAAAAATTGCTCCAGTTCTAAGATTTTTCAATTTAGCCTTAACAATAGCAGCACCCTTTCCTGGCTTAACATGTTGAGTCTCCATTACAACATAAATATTACCTTCATACTCAATTGTAATACCGTTTTTTAAATCATTTGTACTAATCATATTTTCACTTCCTAATATATAAAAAATAAGTTACTAGCTTATTTTATTTCTTTTCTTTATGTGTAGTATGTTTTCTACATCTAGGGCAGTATTTTTTTAATTCAAGACGATCTGTTGTATTTCTAACATTTTTTTCAACTCTATAATTTTCTTCATGACACTCAGTACATACTAATGTCTTATATTGTCTATTTCCTACTTTAGCCATTTTCCTTCCCTCCTTACACGTCTATAGGTATTATACCAAAGTTTTATTAATTTGCAAAAGATTTTTTTGCATAAATACTAAACTTCTTTACCAATTACTAATAAATATGAACCCATTGGATCATAATGACAAATTTGAAGTACTAACAATCTATCTTTTTTAGTTATTTCAGTATCTCTTATATATAATGAATTAGATAATAACTTTTTAGCATGTTCAATAAATTTTTTATTATCATCAAATACAATATTCATATGTTCAACATCATCTGTAATAATTTTAATGGCTATTACTTCATAATGAACTTTTCTCTCATCAATATATAAATAAATATCTTTATTATTATTAAAAACATCCTGATTAGTATATTGTTCTAAATTTGTAAATGGAAGTTTATCTAATATTTTATTATTTTGAGTATTATGACCATAAATATTAATTTGCTTGTCAGTATTTAAATTAGTATTTCTATAATCAAAGAAAGGTGCTCCTATTTGATCATATATATTGTATAAATTATAATTTAAATAATAACTATTGTCAGAAGTTCTAGTTACATAATTATTTATATTCATATTAGGTATTTCTATTCTACCCATAATATTCTGATTATTATAAATTTGTCTAGCATCAGGTAATTCATTAATATATGGTTCAACATATTTTTCTTTCTGTTCTTTTTTCTCTTCTTTTTTATTTTTATTTACACTCTCTACTTCTAACTCTTTTTCTTTATTTAAATAATAATTATAACTTAAAAAAATAGATATTATCGTAATTATAGGAATTAAAAAAATTAAAACATAAGTTATAATTCTTTTTATATTTTCTGTTTTATGATACATTTACTTCACCTTCTTATTTCTAACTTCCATACATTTCTGTATATTTTTTTGATACTTCTCCACTTATTCTATAAGTAACCAAACTAGCATAATTATATCTTGAATTTGGTTGTGAAGAGTTTGGTGATGTTACCATTATACTCATCTTAGGATCATCATATGGAGCGTATCCTATAAATGAACTAGTAATTGTTTCAGTATCTATTATACCATTTCCATCAGTATCAATAAAACTCTGAGAAGTACCAGTTTTACCTGCTGGTTTAATACTTCGATCCATATATCCTACTCCATAACCGCCAGAACTATTCATAACAGCAATAAATCCTTGTTTTACTCTATTCATATATTCTTCTTTAGTATCTATTTTATTTAAAACCTTTTTCTCAACCTTAAATTCTAAATCTCCAATCTTATCAGTACTACTAGAAGAATGTACTTCTTTTAATAAATGAGGAACAAGTCTTTCTCCACCATTAGCAATCGTTGTAATATATTGTGATAATTGTATTGGAGTATATGTTTCATATTGACCCATAACAAAATCTAATAAATTACCAGCAGATTTATCTTTAGAAGTATAGCCTGTACTTTCTATTGGTAGATCAATTCCTGTTTTTACACCTAATCCAAAAGAATGATACATGCTTCGATAAGTATCAAAAGCTTTCTGATTAAAATTTAATCTCATTCCCCTTCTATATTCCTGTCCATTTACCCGAATAGCAATTTTAAATTGATAAACATTACTACTCTTAGCAAGTGCAGTTATATCATCAATTACACCTAATGTTTTAACAGATGAACATTTTTCTGGTACTCCAGCTACTTTTACACATTCATCTAACATTTTTTCTCCAATTTTAACAGCTCCATTATTATATCCAACTAACATAGAAGCACCTTTTACAACAGAACCAGGAGTAATTGGAGAAGTAAGCAAAGATGATGTATTATCGACAAATTCACCATTAACCAATCTCTGACTAGACATAGCAAGTATCTCTCCAGTTTTAGGATCTTGAATTATAACACTAGAATGATCATAATATTCAGTATTTGGTTCAGTCTTTGCTCTAGCAATTTGTTCCCTTAAAATTCTTTCAACCTCTTGTTGTAAATGAATATCAATACTTAAAACAATATCCTTTCCTCTACATCCTTCTTTAATAAGTTTAGTTTCATGTGAATTTACAACTCTATATAAAGATTTATCTCCCTTTAAATAAGACTCATACTCTTTCTCGATATAACTCAAACCAACCCTATCATTTAAACTATATCCTTTTTTTAAATAATAATCCTTATTCTCAGATGGTAAACCCTGTGTAGTCGTTGAAACATTACCTAATATTGTCTTAAAAGTATCCCCATATGGATAAACTCTTTCCCAATCTATTTGTGTATTAAAACCAGATAACTCTTCATTATTTTCAGAAATAAAAGCATATTCTTCATCACTAGCATCAACCTTTATAATCTTTGATTCATAAGTATAGCCCTTATTCATTAAATAATATAAATAAGCTACTCTTGCTTCTTCATCACTAAAATTAAGACTATTACTATCTATTCTTTTAAGTTTTAACTCATATAAATCATTATTAGTAAGCTTCCTTTGATTAACTTTTTCTCTTTCCTTACTAGTTATTAATTTGTTACAAATATCCCTATTCTTAGCACAATAATATTCTCTTTTAGATCTATCAGTTAATTTAGAATAATCTAAATCAAGATGAGATGAAACAATACCAGCAACCCTAATCATTTCAGCATCACTAGTACCTTTTCTTTTCTTATAAATAATGGTCTTTACAGATTTATTATCAACAATAATATTATAATTTCTATCATAAATTCTTCCTCTAGGAGTAGAAGTACCATATACTTCAGAATAAGATAATTTACTTAATTCTTTCTTATACTTCTTATTTTGAACTAACATTACAGAACTAATTTTAAAAAATAAAATAGTAAATAAAACAATAATTAAAAATAAAAATAAAGAAAATCTAGTATTAATTATTTTATCTATATAAAATCTTTTTTTATTATATTTATACATTTTTTTCACCTACTAATAGTTTATCACATAAAAGGAAAAATATTTCATATATTTTAGTAGGAGATGATATTATAAAAGAATTAATAAAAAATAATATAAATAAATTAACTATAAATGATTTAAAAACATTTGCTAATAATAAAAATATTAAATATACTGATGAAGAAATAGTAATTATCTATAATTTTATTATGTATAATTATAATGAATTACTAAATGAAAATATCAAAGTATTTGAAAGTATCAGAAATAAATTAAATCCTAATTTATATAAGGAATTACTTAATTTATATATTGAATATAAAAAATATTTATAAAAAAGAAACATTAACTATGTTTCTTTATTTCATCAAGTAAATTATTATTAAATTTCTTATTTCTAATCATTTCTATTTCATATTTATATGGAGGATATAATTTATCAACATAAGGAGTTTCTAATATTTTAGGAATATTTTCTAATTTTTTATTATAAATAATTTTTATTAAAGTATTAAATCCAATTGTCCCAAAGCCAATATTTTCATGTCTATCTTTATGAGAATTAATAGAATTTTTAGAATCATTTATATGAATACAGCCTATTTTATTAATTCCTATTAATTTATCAAATTCTTCTAAATAATCATCAAAATATTCTAAATTAATCCCACTATCATTTAAATGACAAGTATCAAAACAAACTCCAATATGTTTATTATCATGAATATTATCTATAATATACTTAAGTTGATTAATACTAGTACCTAACTCAGTTCCTTTACCAGACATTGTCTCTAAAAGAATAGTAACATCATAATTAGTATTATCAAGCACTTCATTCAATCCTTTAATTATATAATTAAGGCCAATATTTTCACCTAAACCAATATGACTACCAGGATGTAAAACTAATTTTTTTATTCCAAGAATATTACATCTTTTTAATTCTTCTTTTAAAAATTTAACTGAAAAAGAAAAATTATTCTCATTACATAAATTAATTATATATGGGGCATGTACAACTACATTAGAATAATCAATATAATTTTTATTCATAAGTATAATTGCTTTATTCATATTATTTTTATCTATAATACATCTATTAGTATTTTGTGGTGCACCAGTATAAAACATAAAAGCATTTGCTCCATACTTTAAAGCTTCTTCTACGCTCCCTAATAATTGACTATTTTTATTAAAACTAACATGACTACCAATTAACATAAATTATCACCAAAATAATTATAAAACAAAAAAGGTTTTAAAAAAAACCTTTTTTATAAAAACTAAATTATGCTAATTTACACTCAACAGCACCATTATCAGCAGGTTTAAGAGTAGCATTTTTTCCACTAGTTGCAATTGAAGTTCTTTTAATTTGTTGATCTGGAACTTCTCCATTTGTACCATGATTACCAGTATCAGATAAATTAATACTATATGCAGTTTTTGTTTCTGTAGCACCATTTCTTTGAGTATCAGATTTCCTCCATACAACATAGCCATGAACATCTGCATTACCCCAAGATGACTTTCCTCCTGACTCCATCATATCTGTAGTCTGTTGA
>Ga0256404_1003453_pt1 | contig 32114 bp, 27 predicted proteins | sample RumenRJG_01DNA_FD_185990 | JGI IMG/M metagenome (GOLD analysis project Ga0256404, IMG submission 185990) | Bovine rumen microbial communities from Lethbridge, Alberta, Canada - RJG_01 | ecosystem: Host-associated > Mammals > Digestive system > Stomach > Rumen | place: Canada: Alberta | collected...
TGTAACAATTCAGCCAAAATTTTTAACAACGACCAAATTTGACATAGAGGTTTTGTATAATAAAAATTTATGCAATTTTTATATTGCGTAAAAATGAATCTTCATCCTTTACAGATTCAAGCAAAAAAGTTCTAACTTTGTCTATTTGCCCCCACCATTTTAAAGAATGAAACCTTCAACAAGCAAGTTGAAGGTTTTTAGTTTTATATTCTAAATTATTTTTTCTTTTTTATGTAATCTACATAAGCGTATATTTCTGCAACAGGAGCAAAAAATTTTTTATCAATCATTGCATACAATAATGTATTTCTATATAATCTTCCCGTAATTTTATCTTTTAATATTACTATTTTAAATATAAATGATAATATTAATGTTTTTGATACTTTATTGCTTTTATAAACAACAAACGGTGCAGGGTTTATTTTTTTATCATATTTTAAACCAATAGCAAATTTATCAGAATATACAATAAAATCCGCAGATTTTAATGAACAAAACTCTTTGTTTTCTATAATAGATTTTTTTATTTTCGAATTTATTTTTATATATTTTAATTTATTTAATAATACATCTAAAATAACATCTATCTCATCGTATGTAAAAATATCCTTTTTTTCTTTTTCAAAAATTTCTATTCCTTCTAAATAAAGTTCTTTTAAAACTTTGTTAAAATATAACCTCGCTTTTAAATATTCACCTAATTTTATACAAACTTTTGACATATATATTTTCGATACAAGTGTTTCTTCTATATCATTAGTTTTTTGTAAAAATGATAATGCCATATCATAATTACCCAATGCATATAAAATTCGAGCTTTTGCTAAATAAAATCTACCTAAAACTACATTACTAAAATTTTCTTCATCTGATTTTATTGCACGATTTATGTATTCTAATGCTTTTGATAATTTCTTATTTTGATAACAATAGCAAACCGACAACAAAAACCACACCCAAGAACCGGTATAATACGGCTCTTTATAATCTTCTATCTGTTCAAGTAATTTAGTGGCTTTGTTCTTATATCCACATAAAAAGAGAGATTGAGCATAAGTAAAAATTATTTCTTTTGATTTTGGAAATAAATTATATGCTTTACGAGATATTTTTAAAGCTTTTCTTATTTCATTATTATCAATAAATTCTCTTGCTTCTTCAAGAAGTTTATTTTTTTTCTTATCTTGTTTAAATCTATTTATATCAAATAAATTTTTATCGTTAGCAGACATTTTATTTTCTAAACTAATTTAATATTCTCAGCACTCACACCTTTAAAGCGAACTTTATCCTGTTCACCTAAGTATGGTCCTTGTTTTATCTCTATCATTTCCACTTCTTCAAGACATTCAAACCCATGTCCGCCAAATGCCAAGAGGATTATATCTCCTGCACTAACAATATGACTTTCTATATAACTTTTGTCATCGTCATAAAAATCTACTCTCAATTTTCCTTTTCTTATAACAAGAACTTCCTTGGTATATTTAACTTCTCTAGAAACAACATTATGGGTATGTGCATCTATTTTCTTACCCTCAGGGTGTTTCATATATGCCAATTGTTGTGAAAAATCATTAGGGGTAAAAAATTCTACACCCTCTTTTGAATAATCATTTCTTATTATTATTGCCAAAAGCTTGTTATTGTATACAATTTTATCTACTAAATTCTGTTCCATATTTTATCCTTTTTTACATAGTAACATAAAATTATTTTCATGCTATTATATTATAGTTAGATATTTTAAGGAGTGAATAATGAAAAGAGCATTAATAACAGGTGTAACAGGTCAAGATGGTTCATATTTATCAGAACTATTACTTGAAAAGGGATATGAAGTTCATGGTGTAAAAAGACGTTCTTCATCTTTTAATACACAAAGAGTTGACCATTTATATCAAGATATACATAATGAAAATTCTAAATTTATACTTCATTACGGAGATTTATCAGATTCAACAAACCTTGTAAAATTAGTTTATGATATTCAACCGGATGAAATTTATAATCTTGCAGCTCAATCACATGTAAAAGTATCTTGGGATTGTCCTGAATATACGGCTGATTGTGATGCTCTTGGAACTTTAAGATTATTAGAGGCAATCAGAATTAATCACCTTGAAGATAAGACTAAATTCTATCAAGCATCAACATCTGAATTATTCGGTTTAATACAAGAACCGATACAAAAAGAAACCACACCATTCTACCCTCGTTCACCTTATGCAGTTGCAAAACTTTATGCATATTGGATTTGTGTAAACTACAGAGAAAGTTTTAATATATTTGCTTCAAACGGTATATTATTTAACCACGAATCACCACGCAGAGGCGAAACATTTGTTACACGTAAAATTACAATGGCTGCAACAAAAATTAAAATGGGATTGCAAGACAAATTGTATCTTGGTAATTTAAGTTCAAAACGTGATTGGGGACACGCTAAAGATTACGTTGAAGGCATGTGGAGAATTTTACAGCAGGATAAGCCGGATAATTATGTACTTGCAACAGGTGTAACAACTTCAATCAGAGATTTCTGCAAATTAGCATTTGCAAGATTAGGCATAGATATTGAATTTAGAGGCGAAGGTGTTGATGAAAAAGGTATTGATACTAAAACAGGTAATGTATTAATTGAAGTTGATCCTAGATATTTCAGACCTGCTGAAGTTGATTTACTCTTAGGTGATAGCACTAAAGCAAGACGTGAACTTGGATGGGAACCAAAATACGATTTACAGGCACTTGTAAATGAAATGGTTGATGCGGATTTAGAACTTGCAAAGAAGGAAAAAACTTTGAAAGAAAACGGATACGAAGTTTTAGTTCCGCAAGAAGTATAGTAAAAGGACATTAAAAATGATTGAAAAAGATGCAAAAATATTTTTAACAGGACATAGAGGACTTGTTGGAAGTGCTATATACAGAAGATTACAAAAAGAAGGTTTTACAAATATAATAACAAGAACACATTCCGAACTTGATTTATGTAATCAAAAAGCTGTAGAAGAATTTTTTGCATCAGAAAAACCGGAATATGTAATACTTGCAGCGGCTAAAGTCGGTGGTATTATGGCTAACTCAAAATATCCAGCCGAATTTATATACCAAAACCTTATGATTGGTTTAAATATTGTTAATTCAAGTTATAAATTTGGAGTTAAAAAACTTTTAAATCTTGGTTCTTCTTGTATTTATCCAAGAATGGCTCCTCAACCAATGAAAGAAGATTGTTTACTCACATCAGAACTTGAAAAAACTAATGAAGCTTACGCATTGGCTAAAATATCCATTATAAAATTATGCAGATATTATAATGAACAATACGGCACAAACTATATTTCAGGAATGCCTACAAACCAATATGGAATAGGTGATAATTTTAATATGGAAACGGCTCACTTGTTACCAATGATATTAAGGCGTTTTCATCTTGCAAAATTACTTAGAAATAATGATTTTGAAGCTATTAAACGTGATTTAAAAAGATATAAACTCGGTTGGGGTTTAGATGAAAAATTAAACGATAATAATATAGAAGAAATATTAAATGAAATAGGTGCTTACAGAGATAAAGTTGTTCTTTGGGGCGACGGCTCGGTTTACCGTGAAATGATGTCCTCTGATGATTTAGCAGATGCTTGTGTATATTTACTTTTAAATAAAGATTATAATGAAGTCGGTGAACTTGTAAATATTACTAAAGGTGATGATATACAATTAAAGGACTTATTCCAAATTGTTAAACGTATTGTTGGCTTTGAAGGTGAAATTGTATACGATAAATCCAAACCAAACGGAACTCCAAGAAAAATGATGGATGCTACACATATTAAAGAGCTTGGCTGGGAGCCAAAAATAAGCTTAGAACAAGGTATAACCGATTTTTATAATTGGTATTTATCTTTGGATAAATAAATACAAAAATAAAAGAGATACTATGACGTAAATAAATTTTCAGTATCTCTTTTATTTTTATTTAAAATATATATAATTTTTAGCTAACAAATGTTCCATCTTTTGCAAACTGTTCCCAATTTTTAAAAGCAGCTTCTGTATAATGTCTACCTGTTTCATCTGCATAAACTGTATTACCTGTTTCAGGATTTTTTGCATAATATCCTTTAATTTTAGGAGAACCATGTCCTACTTGCAATGTTGTTTCTGTTGCACTTGAATTATTTGGTAATGATTTAGCAAACTCAATATCTTTCTCTGCATTATTTTTTGAAGATACAGAATCACTGCTGCTTACTTCTGTACCCTTAGCATTTTTCTTATTTTCGTATGCATCAGCTATTTCGTTCATTTTTTTATTAGATATCATATTACCAATAGCTTTTTTTATTCCTTTAGCATCTGCAAAATCAGTATTTACTTTATCAAGTGCAGATGTATCAACATATTCTTTTGCTGTAATATTTTCTAAACTTGAATTAGCAATTGAAATACCTGCATCATTTGCCATTTGTGATGCGGCAGTTGCAACTTTTACAGTTGCATTACCAAGCTGATTACCTACTGCAATTGCTTGATTACCATGACTATGAGCTTTATCTACATCGCCTAGTTTACTACCCAATAAACTTAATATTTTACCCATAAATGAACTAATACCTAAACCAGGCATTAATTTACCAATACCTACACCAAAGGCAAAACTACCAAATCTACCTTTAGTATATCCAGCTTCTGTTGCTTTTCCCTTATCGCTAATATTTCTTGCTTCTTCACCTTTTGATATAGTTGTTTCAGCAAATTCATTAGCATTTTGTGCTTCTACTGCACTATCTTTTAACATTGATGTCAAATTTTTTACTTGAGCTTCAGTCAGTGAATATTTTTTATCTGCTTCACTTTTTGCATTCTTAGCTTTGACGGAAGCATCTTTAGCATAATTTGTAGCTGACTTTAATTCACTCTGTAATGATTCTAATTCAACATTTAAAGCATCAAGCTTAGCTTGTGGCTCTTTAGCACCTTCTTCATCACCGTTATCTACGGCTTTTTGTAAATCATTCTTTGCTTTTTCTGCTTCTGCTTCTTTCTTTTGAATTTCAGCTTTTAAATCTTCAACTTTCTTCTGAGCATCTTCAACTATTTCATTTGCATCCTTCACTTTTGATGCACCTTCTGCTGAAACCTCAGTTGCAGTACCACATAATGCATCTAAAGATTGTTGTTGTGCCTCTACTTTTTGGTTTAATGTTTCAATTTCTCCATTTTTAGTTTTACAATTTTCAATTAATGTATCAATAACTGTTTTTAAATTAGCACCACCGGTTTCCATACCTTTTACAAGAAGTTCAGCTTCATTTACATCCATTGCTTCATCAGTTAATTCATAATTTACATCAGCTTCATCACTAGAGTCTGTTTTTAATGAATTTTGAAATTCATTCCAATCCTTATCAGATATCTTCCCTTCATCATGGAGTTGTTGAACTTCTGTTTCAGTATACTGACCTGCAACACCTGTAAAACTATATAACTTTTGATTTTGAATTTCCATTGCCATAACTAACCTCACTTTATCACACATAATTACATGTTTTATATCGGCATTAAATGAAAAAACTTTACAAAATTTAAGCTAATTGTAAATAATTTTTACATAAAAAACAAGTATAATTAGCCATGAGAATGCGTTTTTAAAGCAGTTTTTTCAATAACATTTGAAAATAAATCTATACTTTTTAAATTATGCATTTCCTTTATTCCAACTTCAGTACAGCCGCCCGGTGTTGAAACACTTTGTATAAGTTCCGATAAAGGTACTTCTGACATATTAGCCAATTTTGCAGCACCAATTGCAGTTTGTAATACAAGTTTTAATGATTTTTCATAATCAAGACCTAATTTTTCTCCGCTTTTTGCCATATCATCAAATATTTGATAGAAAAATGCAGGTCCTGAACCGGATAGGGCAGTAACTACATCCATTCTTTCTTCATCAACTATAATAACATGACCTACAGATGTAAATAATTCCACTACAAATTTTTCATCTTCATCTGTTGCCAATTTTCCTCTGCAAATTCCACTTATACCCTCTCCAATCATTGATGGTGTATTAGGCATGACTCTTATAACTCTTGATTTTTGCAGTTTTTCTTCAATATGCATTGTACTTATTCCTGATGCAATTGATATAACAAGCTTATTGTCTGCATTATTGCCTATTTCATTAAGAACTTCATCAACTTGATTTGGTTTTGTTGCAATAAACAATACCTCTGAATTTTTACTTACATAATCATTATCTGCTAAAACTTTTATTTTTAGGTGTTTACTTTTTGTTGATGCAGATTTACCTGTTCTTACAGATGCATTAATATCAGAAGATGCAAACATACCTGATTTTAATATACCTTTTATAATAGCACCTGCCATTTCTCCACATCCAATGAAACCTAATTTGTTACTCATTTTAAATTCCTTTACTATTTATAGTTGACTACATTCCTTTATTTACTATAATGATAATATAAACGACAATAAAAAGGAATATAATTATGAAACGTACATTAGAAGGTACTAAATTAAAAAGACAACACGTAAGCGGTTTCAGAGCAAGAATGGCTACTCCTGAAGGACAAGAAGTTTTAAACAGACGTCGTGCAAAAGGTAGACATAAATTGGCAATTCAACCGTCTAAACGTGCTTAGTAAAGAATACCGATTAAAAAAAAGTTCAGCATTTACAGCTACATATAAGGTAAAAAATTCTTTTTACCTTAATGGTGTAGCTGTTTTTGTCGGTTTAAAGAAAAAAAATGAATATGAAAAAACTCGTGTTGGATTTGTTGTAAGTAAAAAAACACACAAAAGAGCTGTTAAAAGAAACAAATTAAAACGACTGATGAGAGAGAGTTATAGAATATTACAAAAAGAAAATCAACTCAAAAATGCAGAAATTTATATGTCTTTAATTTTTGTAGGACACGATAAAGCACTTGATAATTCATTTGTTGAAATTAAAAATACAATGGAAAGGTTGATAGAACAAATCAATGATTGACGGAATAATTACACCTGATTATCAAGACCTTGACACAGTAATGCCTCATGCACCTTATCCTATTTATCCGGGCGGATTAAAAGATTCAGATAAAAGTCATGTTAGATATGCTGAACCGGATAATCAAAATCCAATATTAAGTATAATAGATGTTATTACTGATATTGAAGGAAATCCTGTTATATATCCCGGACATTACATAGTTAGTTTATCATGGGACAAAAGATTTATTTTATTAATTCAAAGTTATGATATTATAGCTAAAATACCCGTTTTTAAGCTTGAAGAAGATGAGTCTGAAGCACAAAAAATATATGATAAAAAAGAACAAAAAAAAGCCAAAAAAGAAAAAAAGAAACGTGAAAAAATTGATGCAAAGTATGCGGAATTCGGATTAAAATCAAAACCAGCATTTATTTATTCAAATGCTGAAATGGAATATGTAAATGATGGCGGCTATTATTTAATTAAATACGAAAAGGGTTCTATTAGAGCATGGGGAGCTTTTAAACAGTAAAAATTAATTAATTTATTATCCCTTAACAGCACCTTCATTTTCACCGGAAATAAAATATCTCTGCATTGCAAGAAAAAATATTAATATAGGAATAGTAGAAAGAATAGAACCTGCTGCGATATATCTCCAATTTGAACTAAACATACCTTGTAAATTATTAACCCCTACAGGAAGCGTATACATGCTCTCCTTCGTTAAAATAATACTTGGCCACAAAAATTCACCCCAAGAACCAATAAAAGTAAATATCGCAAGCACAGCCAAAGATGGTTTAACCATCGGTAAAATAATTTTCCAAAATACTTGAAATATATTACACCCATCGACTATTGCAGCTTCTTCCATTTCTCTTGGAACAGCCAAAAATGCCTGACGCATCAAAAATATTCCGAAAGCACTAACTGCAAAAGGCATTACCAAACCTATATAACCCATAAAATCATTAACAGAATCCACAAGGTTCAACTTTATTGTAATTAAATAAACAGGAAGCATAATTGCTTGAAAAGGAACCATTATTGTTGCAAGTATTGCAAAAAAAGTTATTTTCTTACCTTTAAATTCCATTCTTGCTAAAGGATATGCAGCTAATGAGGATAATATGAGATTTAGTAATACAGTTGCACCTGCAACAAACATACTGTTCCAAAAATAACGCATAAAATCTATCTTATGCCAAACCCCTGTATAATTTTCAAACGTAAAATCATGTGGAATAAATGTAGGAGGGTATGCAAAAATATTTTCTCCTGCACCTTTCAAAGATGTAGAAATAAGCCAAATAAAAGGAAATATTGATAACAATGAAACTATTATCAATATTGTATGAGAAGAAAATTTTTCTAAAAATTTACGCATATTAACCGCCCGGACACGCACTTTCCCAATCTATATCATCTTCATCCTCATCACCCGGTTCACGAATTTCTTCTCCATCTTCAAGCATAAGCATTAACTGTAATTTTAATTGCTTTTTATAGTTTTCACGTGCTTTTTCAATAGTCTTGGCACAAAAAGCGAAACTTGGTATTTCTTTTATTTCTATATACCAATAAGGATTACCGTTAAAATCTAAATCAGTACCCTCTATAAGAGTCCATTCAAGGTTCATATAATAATCTAAATCTTTAGTCATTCTCAAAATCCTCACTCAAAGGTTGTGTTAACATTATTCCTTCTCCACCTATTACATCAACTTGCTTTCCGTTTATTTGCAAATAAATAGGTAAATTGGTATTCATTTTAGCAGTTTTTATCAGCTGGAACAATCTTTTATATAAGCTATCCGTTCCACCGCCATTTTCAAAATCAGAAGATAAATTTATTGTTATTTTAGATGAAGTTTCATCTAAAGATATAAGTTTGGTACCTGATGGTACTTCCGTATAAACACCATGTTCTTTTTCATTTTTATTTGGACCAATTATAAGTGTTTTTACGGCAAAATAAATTTTTGTTCCATAAGAAGAATTATATTCTCGCTTTACGGCTCTATATACTTCTTCGCCTTTTGCATTATGTGCAATAAAAAATACGTTTACAAATTCTGTTTTTTTATTTTTAACATTTTTATTTTTATTCTTATCTACATCATCTGAAGATTTTTCAATATCATTATCTAACACATTTTCAGATTGTTGTTTGTCAATTTTGTTTGGTTGAATAAGTTCAACATCACCGAAAAAAGCGAGCTTAATATATATTAAAGCAAGTATAAATATTACAATTAATCCTATTTTTTGAAAACCACTCATCACATTCAGCTCCGTTTTTCTTCTGTATTCTTAGGTATAAACAAAATTCCGTCTAATATTATTTTTTTATCTTTAATTATCATATTACTAAGTGTAATTTTTGAATTACTATTTCCTGCAATATTTGTAGTAAACGAAAGAGGATTAATCAAGTTTAATAGTTTTGATGCTTGCGATATACTTATTAACTTCGTATTAAAATTTTCTAAAGTAATATGTCTGGTTTTTATTTTTCCGTTTACTATCGCTACATTTGCAGATATAACAAGATTTAAAGGTATGCTTTTATTGAATATTTTATTATTCATTCCAAGCGTATAATAAAACTTGTTATTTTCAAGTTTAACATCAACATTTTTTAATTCAAATAAATTTAAACCAAGTATATTTAAGTTTAATGATTTTAATTTTTTTACATAATCATCTGAAATAACAGTTTTTCTTAAATCATCCTCAGTTATATCTAAATTATATTTCATAATAAAATTATCTTTAAAAGTAACTGATTTTGTAGTTGCTTTTACATAGTTAAAATCACAAACAGTATCTGCTGAAAAATTTGAAATATGCAATCCATCTATATCTAAATTTTTGCCTGTAATATTTAAGGATTTAAAACGTCCGTCAAGCAAATCTTTAGCACTATAAGTTTTCATTTTTACCTTAAAACCATTAGTACCTGATGCTTTTTTTAATTCATTCTTTATAACAGAATTTGCAATTGAACGTGATAAAAAAGACATACCGGTTATATTTGTAAGAATTTGAGTACCTTTTAGTGATAAATCATACGGCTGAACACAATATGAACTCCAATTCTCACTAGCTTTCACGCTATTTACCGATAACAAAAATATAAACAAAAATATTATAAATTTATCAATTTTCATACAAAAACCTTATTAACTTTTATTACACCGTCATTTATGCATGCTACAGCACTTACCTCATTATTATAAAACAAAATAGCCGTATCTGCATTATTTATATTTTTGTTGCAGATTGATTGTCCTGTTATAATACGTTTATATTCTTCTTCATTTAACTCATACTCTGGATAATCAAGCATTTTAGCAGGGCTTATCAAATTTTCCTCTACATCTTTTATCGATAGAAAATCATTCATTTTTACAGAAAAATTAATATCAAATTTTCCGGCTTTAGTTCTTACAAGTTTTTTTAAATATCCACCGCAATTTAATAACTTTCCTAAATCGTAAGCAATACTACGTATATAAGTACCTTTTGAACAAGCAACATATATTTCTGCAGTTTGTTCTTTTTCATTAAAAGTTTTTAAATCTATTTCACTAATGATTACTCTTCTTGATTTTATTTCGATATTTTCACCATGCCTAGCATATTCATACAGCTTTTTACCTTTCACTTTAATTGCTGAATAAATTGGCGGTATTTGTTCAATTTCTCCATTAAATCTTGGCAGATATGTAAGAATATCTGCTTTTGATATTTTTGAACTAAATGTTTCTGTTACATTTCCCGTTAAATCGTAACTGTCAGTATTTTTACCAAATTGTACAGTAGCAAGATATGCCTTATCATCAGATAAATATTCGATTAATCTTGTTGCCTTACCAATACAAATAGGTAATACACCTTCCGCAAAAGGGTCAAGTGTACCTGTATGTCCAATTTGTTTTATTTTTGTAAGTTTTCTAAAATATGAAACTACATCATGAGATGTTATTCCCTGTGGCTTATAAATATTTAGAAAACCAAACACCTAAACTTCTCCACGTGAAATTTTATTTATTAATTCAGTTACTCTTGCACCACGTTCTATTGAATCATCAGGTATAAATCTTAATTCAGGTGTTAATCTTAATCTTATTCTTCTTCCAACTTCATATCTTATTTTAGAAACACTTTGTTCAATAACTTCTTTTGATTTATTTTTTTGTTCATCAGAACCAAAAATACTATAAAATATTTTTGCAAAAGAATTATCATGACTTACTTCAACATCTGTTATAGAAACAACTCCCACTAAACCACGTATTTCTGTACGTAAAATATCTGATATTTCACGCATTAATTCTTTTCTTACTCTTTCATTACGTAAACTACTACTCATGACAAATACCCCCAAATAATAAAATGCAGAAAGATTATAATTTCTGACGTTCAACTTCTTCAGTAGTTGATACTTCTATTATATCACCTTCTTGAAGGTCATTAAACTTGGCAAAAGAAATACCGCACTCAAAACCTTGTGCAACTTCTTTAACATCATCTTTAAATCTTTTAAGTTGATCGATAGTTCCTTTAAATACTTCTGCACCATTTCTCTTAACAATAGCAGTTTTTCCTCTTTGAATTTTACCATCTGTAACGTAACATCCCGCAATTTTTGTTGTTTTACCAATAGTAAATATTTGACGAACTTCTGCTGTACCCAAAGCAACTTCCTTGATTTCCGGTTCAAGTAATGATAACATTGTTTTTTCCATATCTTCAAGTATTTGATATATAATATCATACTTTTTAATTTTAACATGTTCTCTTTCAGCTGCAGCCATAGCATTTGAATCTTCTTTTACCGTAAAGCCCAAAATCAAAGCATTAGAGGCAGATGCAAGCATAACATCAGCTTCGGATATATCACCTACACCAACATGGATAATTTTTGTATCAATTTCATCAGAATCCATCTGTGCTATAGCTTGTGATACAGCTTCTGCAGCACCATGCGTATTTGCTTTTATAATTAAGTTCAAATTAGGAACATCATTTTCACTGGAAACAGCATCTTTTCTGATATGAGCAGGTAACATTTCATCAAGACGTTTTGTTCTTTCGGTTTCTTGACGTTCTGCTATTATTGCTTTCATTTCTTTTTCATTTGCTACTACTTCAAAATTTTCTCCTGCTTGTGGTACTTCTGTCAAGCCCAAAATTTCAACAGGAGTAGATGGTTCTGCTTCATTAATCTTTTCACCGGAATCAGATAACAATGCCCTTACACGTCCGCAAGCTGTACCTACAATAACACAATTACCTGTTCTCAATGTACCATTTTGTACAAGCAAAGTTGCGACAGGACCTTTTCCCTTATCTAAATTAGCTTCTATAACAACACCTGTGGCTTTTGCGTTAGGATTTGCTTTTAAATCTTCCATATCAGCGACAAGTAATATATATTCTAATAGTTCATCAATACCTGTTCGCTGTAAAGCTGAAACCTTACATGTAATAGTATCACCACCCCATGCTTCAGGCACAAGTCCATGCTCTGTTAATTGAGTAAGAACTCTATCAGGATCAGCACCTGCTTTATCAATCTTGTTAACAGCAACTATAATAGGTATTTCTGCGGCTTTAGCATGATTTATAGCTTCAACAGTCTGCGGCATAATACCATCATCAGCAGCAACAACTAAAATAGCAATATCTGTTGCTTTTGCTCCTCTGGCACGCATTGCAGTAAATGCTTCGTGTCCGGGTGTATCTAAAAATACAACTTTTCTACCGTCATCAAGATAAATTGTATAAGCACCTATTGACTGTGTAATACCGCCTACCTCAGTATTTACTATTTTATGTTTTGAAGCCCTTATACTATCTAATAAAGTTGTTTTACCATGGTCAACGTGTCCCATGATACTGATTACAGGAGCTCTTTTAACCATATTCTTTTCATCAGCTTTAAGCTGTTCTTTTAGTTCTTCTTTCTTCATTTCTTCTTTTACATAAGCTTCTAAGTCTTCATCCAATACTTCCAGCCCATATTCATTACATACTTTTTTTATAACATCAACATCAATTAGTTCATTTACTGTTGCCATTATTCCGTTCAACATAAGAAATTTTACAATATCAGCAGGTGTTTTTTTAATTTTATCAGCTAATTCACCTATTGTCATTGCTGTATTAACTACAATAGATGTAATTGCTTCACCTTCTACTTCTTTATGTACATGTTTTTTATGTTTTTGAGCAGCTGCCTTTTCAAGAGAAATCATCTCTTGTTCTTCTTCTTTTGAAATTTTATCCTTTCTTCTACTATCAGCGGCTTTATGTTTAGAATTTTGATTTTTATTCTCATAAATATTTTGAGGAATAATGTGTCTTTCGATAGGAGTAGGCATACCTGTTGATACAGGTTTAGCAGGTCTGCTCTTTACAGGTTTACTGCCGGTAGATACTTTTGATGCATCCGTTGTGTTTTCTGTTCTATTTGCAGAATGCCTTACTATTTCTAATCTGTTTACAGGTGTAATAACTCGTCTAACAACAGGTACTCTTGGAACAACAGGAGTAGCAGCAGGTGTTGCAGGTCGTTTTACAGGTGTATCGACAGAAGGTGCATCTTCTTTTTTTACTTCTTTTGCAGATTCACTTTTTACTGAATTATTTTCAGTATTTTGTATTGGCTTTTGAACTTTTGCTACAGTTTCAATTCTTTTTGGTGCAACAGTAACTTTTCTTTCTACACGTTCTATTAATGGCTTAGCAGGTTCTGATTTTTTTACAGGTTCTTCTTTTTCTAAAACTGTTACCTCAGGTTTAGTATCAACTTTTGATTTTTTAACAATAAAAGCTTTTGGTTTTTTAGTTTCTTTTTTTTCTCCGCCTGAAATATAATCCTTCAATCTTTTACACTGATCAGGTGTAACTGAACTTGAATGTGTTTTTACAATTATTTGTATCTCAGCTAACTTGGCAATAACATCTTTACTTGTTAAACCAAGTTCTTTTGCTAATTCACTTACTCTTATATTACTGCTCGTACTCAATTAATTGTCCTTTCAGATTGTCCGGAAATTTGCATTTTAGCATTTTTTCCATTCTGTTTTTTCTTAAAGCCAATGATATACACTCTTTATTATAACAAAGATATATTGATCTGCCAAATACTCTTTTTGATGGATTTACTATAACTTTATTATTCTGTTTATCATAGGTTATTTTTATCATTGTTTCACGGTCTTTCACAGTACCGCAGCCAATGCATTTTCTATTATGAAGCATTTATTTCCGCTAATTTCTCCAATTTTAATTTTTGGTCGTACTCCATAAGAAGTTTTATAAGTTCATCCAATTCTCCATCAATAACAGTCCATACATTTAAGTTTTGACCTATTCTATGGTCAGTAAGTCGTCCTTGTGGAAAATTATATGTTCTTATTCTTTCACTTCTATCGCCTGTACCGACTTGAGAACGTCTTAAGTCGGTTATTTCTTTTGTTTGTTTTTGAACTTCTAAATCATATAATTTAGCTTTCAAAATTTGCATTGCACGTTCTTTATTTTGTAGTTGAGAACGTTCTTCCGTACAAAATATCATAATACCTGTCGGTTTGTGGAAAAGTCGTGCTGCCGTCTCAACTTTATTTACGTTTTGACCGCCTGCGCCGCCTGAACGTGCTGTTGACATTTCTATATCTTCTGGTTTTATTTCTATTTCTACATCATCAACTTCCGGCATAACAGCTACGGTCGCTGTTGATGTGTGAACTCTGCCTTGTGATTCTGTCTGAGGTACTCTTTGAACTCTATGAACACCCGATTCGTATTTTAATTTTGAATATACAGCATCACCTTTTATTGAGATAATAACTTCTGATACACCACCTGCTTCACATTCCGTCATTCCCAAAATTTGTGTTTTCCAACCCTGTTTATCAGCATAACGCAAATACATTCGCATTAAATCTCCAGCAAAAATATTTGCCTCATCACCGCCTGCTCCTCCACGAATTTCAAGCATAATATCTTTATCATCCATTGGATCTCTAGGAAGAAGCAGAACCTTCATTTGTTCTTCGTATTCTAATATTTTATTTTCATTATCTGAAATATCAGATTTTAGAAAAGAACGCATTTCTTCATCAGTTTCGCTATGAAGCATTTCCTTTGCATCGTTTATTGCATCAGTTGCTTTTTTCCATGCTTGATATATATTAACGGTTTCTTCCATTGATTTATGCTGTTTGGACAATTCTTTAAACTTGTTATAATCTTGTATAACTTCAGGTTTAGACAATGTTATTCCAAGTTCATTGTATTTTTTTTCTATTTGTTCAATTTGTTCAAACATATCTTTCATAAAAAGAACCTCATTCTAAATTTATTATAACAGAAATATAAGAAAATAAAATATAAAAAATAAGAGCCAGATATATGACTCTTATTTTTTTATTTTATGATGAATAGATTTTATTATTCAATAATTTGATTATCATCAATAGTCAAATCAGGAGCACCAAACATGCCCTCAATTTCTTGTAAAATTGCGGATGGTTTTCTTGCTTGATTTCTCTGAGCCGCACGTCTTTGAGCTTCTTTTTCTTTTTCTTCACTTGCATGAGTCAAATGATAGAAGCCGGTACCTGCAGGTATCAAACGACCAATAATTACGTTTTCTTTCAAACCTCTCAACAAGTCTTTTTTGCCGTCAACTGCAGCTTCTGTCAAAATTCTTGTTGTTTCTTGGAATGAAGCAGCTGAAATAAATGATTCCGTATTTAATGATGCCTTTGTAATACCTAATAACATAAATTCACATGTTGCAGGTGTTCCACCATGTTCATTTACAGCTTCATTTTCTTTTTCAAATTGTTGAATTTCTATTAATTCTCCAGGTAATAAATTAGTATCACCTGCATCAAGAACTTTAACTTTCTTAGTCATTTGTCTTACAATAATTTCAATGTGCTTATCGGCAATTTCAACCCCTTGAGAACGATATACTCTTTGTACTTCATCTACAAGGTATTGTTGTGCAACTTCAGGTCCGCATAAACGCATTACATCATGTGGATTCATTGAGCCGGATGTTAAAGGTTGTCCTTTTTTAATTTTCTGTTTATTTTGGACAACTATGTTAGCATCAATTGCAAACTTGATTTCTGTTCTTGAACCATCTTCTGTTTGAAGATAAAGTCGAGGCATATCATCATCAGTTTCAATAATTGCTATACCGTCTTCTTCAGCTAATATAGCACTATCCTTTGGTTTACGACCTTCAAGCAACTCTTCTACTTTTGGAAGACCTTGTACAATATCACCTGTTTTTTGTCTTTCATATACAAGTGATACAAGCATATCACCTCTGAATACCAATGCTCCTTCTGCTACAAGTAACATAGTACCGGGACTTATTAAATAAGGACGTCCTGTTCTTACAACGACTTCTGTTTTTGAAACATCTACAACAAGACCTGATGCAGATGCTCTATCTGATTTTTCTGATATTACAGATTCTTCTTTTATTAATTGACCTTTCTTAACGGTTGCTTTACCGCTTATAGGCATTTTTGTTTCATTATTTGATGAAATTAAAAGTAAACGTCTTGCATCTGCTTTATCATTTTTAATTGATGCAACTGCATCATTCAATGCAAGAACACTTGTTTTTGCAACAGGAGTTTTAGGTGCAATTATTTCACCATCTTTTACTAATAATTCTGTTTGCAAAGAATTATTTAATGCATTGTTGCCTTCCATTTCATGTCTGACAATAAGCTTATCAAGAACAACAATTTTTAAACTGCCTTTTTCATCAAGCTCAACCATACCCTTTAGATGTGATAAATAACCTTGCATTTGCATTACAAGACTTGTTCTTACTAATGCAGCTCCATCAAGATTTCTTACTCTTGCTCCATCCTTATATTGTAACTGTGTTACAGGAACAATATCAATTAACTCATCTGTTGAATTAAACTTGATTGAAACATCTTTTTGATCAATTTTTATAACCTGAACAGGTCTGATTAAAATTTGTACAGGTTGGTTTGCAATACTTTCTTCATCCAATGACAATGATGCTTCCATATCTTCATCTAAATCTTCGATATCAACATCATCATTTTCAGAATCCATTATTGTAACAATTGATGTTTCTTTTGCTTTAATACCATCTGCAATAACAGTACCTTTTTTAACAACTTCACCTTCTTCAACCTTAAGTTCAGATATACTTGATAATTGATGAATTTCACCAGGTCTTACCGTTATTTCATGGATAATATCGTTGTATTCTTTAATTTCAACAATACCATCAATATGGCAATATACGTCTTTTACAACTTCAGTACCTGCTGTAACATGCGTACCGGATTCAACCATTTTTAATGTTGATTCTTTATTTAATTGATGAACTTCTTCAGGTATAAATACGACTGTACCCGGCTTAGTTATAATCTGATTTTCATCTACTTCAACATCAATATACTTGATTTCACCTGATGAAGAAACCGTACAATCATCACTTAATAATTCAGCAACAATCATACCATTTTCTACAGTTGTATCTACAGGACATTTTACAATATATCTTTCACCTGTTTTATCAACTGTCCATATTTGTTCTTTCTTGGTTTGTTCAAATGATGCATTTGATGGTAAAATTGAAGCAATTACAATTGTTAATTCTTTACCTGAAACAATCTTTTTAATTTTCTTACCTTCAAATTTAGCATCTTCAATAACCAAATCGTCAGAAACTCTTACTTCACCGCCATGTTCACAAATAGTTAAGTTTTCAGCTAATTTTTCCCCTTCTTTAACTTTTTGTTCATCTTTTACAAGAACTTTTGAACCGCTTGGTAAGTTATATACATCACCACCTAATACCCAAACAGTACCGCTCTTGTTTGCAGTTCTTGAAATATTACCCTGTCTGTCTTTCTTTTCATCAGCAGTAAATCCGTCATAAACAACTTCACCTGACAAATCAGATGTAACATCCTTCGTAGCTTTTTCTGTTAAACGAGAACCATCACCTTGAGATACCGGCTCATATATCGCTAAATTGAAACCTTTTTCAACCTTTTGACCTTTTTCAAATAAAATTCTGGCACCTGCAGGTATATGGTATTTCTTTGATTTGCTTCCACTTTTTACTTCAACATCTGATTCAATAATTAAAATTTGAACAACATCACCATGACGAGTTCTTACTTCTCTTGTTTTAACATCAGATACTACTTCACCGTCTTCTTCAACAGTTACGGAGCGCATTGCACCTGAACCTTTAAATACACCGCCTGTGTGGAATGTTCTCATTGTAAGCTGTGTTCCCGGTTCACCAATTGATTGTGCTGCAATAATACCAATAGCTTCTCCAACATCAACAAGACGTTGAGTTGTCATAGCCCAGCCATAACATTTTTGGCATACACCATATTCTAACTCACAAGTCAATGCGGAACGAACATCTACTTCCATCAACGGATTAGATAATCTGCTGATTTTTTTGATATCTTTTCTATCTAAAGTAGTATTAACAGGAATAAGTACATTACCATCATCATCAAGAATATCCTGTGCGATAGTTCTTCCTAATAATCTGTCAATTAGTGGTACAACACAAGTATCACCTTCATAAATACCCTTTAATTTAATATGTTTTTTACCATGACAATCTGTATCACGAATAATTACATCTTGTGCTACGTCAACCAAACGTCTTGTTAAGTATCCTGAATCGGCTGTTTTTAACGCTGTATCTACAAGACCTTTACGAGCACCGTATGAAGAAATAATGTACTCTGTAACAGACAAACCTTCTTTAAAGTTTGAACGAATAGGCAAGTCGATAATTTGTCCCTGCGCATCAGCCATTAATCCACGCATACCTACCAATTGTGATACCTGTGATAAATTACCTCTGGCACCTGAGAATGCCATCATATATACAGGATTTAATCTATCGAAATTTTTTACAACCTGTTCAGTTAATTTTGCGGTTGTTTCAGACCAGGTGTCAATTACCTTTGTATATCTTTCAACATCGGTAATTTCTCCTCTTAAATATCTGTTTGTAGATTTTTCAATTTCATTATCAGCATCCTTTAAAAGCTTTGATTTAATTTCAGGTACTGATAAATCTGAAATTGAAATTGTTACACCAGATTTTGTTGCATAATGATAACCCAAGTTCTTTAAAGCATTTGCAAGTGTTGCTGTTTTAGCTCCGCCAAATTCTAGATAAACTTGTGCAAGCAAGTTCTTTAAAGCACCCTTATCCATTTGTTTATTAATATAATCAATCGTTTTTTTCTGTGTTGCGTACATAGTTGTCATTTTATACTTACCTTTACTGTTAATTACTGTAAAACTGCGTTTCTAACTGTTTCATTGAAGATAATTCTTCCTGCTGTTGTTTCAAGACGTTTTCCATGTTCATCTCTTACATATATTTTGTCGTGTAATTTTATAACACCTGCTTCCAAAGCAGAAATAGCATCTTGGAAGTTATAGAAATACATAGATGGAACCATTTTTTCATCTTTTATCAAAGTCAAATAATACATTCCCATAACCATATCCTGCGTAGGTGTAATTATTGGTTTACCCGTTGCAGGAGCCAATATATTATTTGTTGCTAACATAAGCATTCTTGCTTCTGTTTGTGCCTCAATTGATAAAGGTACATGTACAGCCATTTGGTCGCCGTCAAAATCGGCATTAAATGCTGTACAAGCCAACGGATGTAATTGTATAGCACGACCTTCAACCAATTTAGGTTCAAATGCTTGAATACCTAATCTGTGTAACGTTGGGGCACGGTTTAACATTACAGGATGTCCTTCAATTACTTCTTCCAATATATCCCATACAACCGGCTCAGAACGTTCTATTTTCTTTTTAGCCGATTTAATATTTTGAACATATCCTCGCTCTATAAGTTTGTTTACAACAAACGGTTTAAATAATTCAATAGCCATTTCCTTAGGTAATCCGCATTGATTTAATTCTAATGACGGACCTACTACAATAACTGAACGACCTGAATAGTCAACACGTTTACCTAATAAGTTTTGACGGAAACGACCTTGTTTACCTTCAATAATATTAGATAATGATTTCAATGGTCTGTTATTTGGACCAACAACAGTTCTTCCGCGTCTGCCGTTATCAATCAAGGCATCAACGGCTTCCTGTAACATACGTTTTTCGTTTCTAACGATAATTTCAGGTGCACCCATTTCTAACAATCTTTTTAAACGATTATTTCTGTTTATTACACGTCTGTATAAATCATTTAAGTCTGATGTTGCAAAACGTCCACCATCTAATTGAACCATAGGTCTTAAATCAGGAGGTGTAACAGGTACAACATCCATTATCATCCAAGTAGGTTTTGTTTCACTCTGAATTAAAGAATCGAATAATCTTAATCTTTTAATTAATTTACCTTTTCTTTGAACTGAAGTTACACCGTCAGCAAGCTCTTGACGCATTTCTTCTGCCATTTTTACAATATCAAGCTCTTCAAGCAAACTCTTTATGGCTTCTGCACCAATACCAACTTTTAAGCCGCTTTCTTCATTTTCCATAATGTAATCTTCGTATTCTTCTTCGTTGATAAGTTGTAATTTAGCAAATTCACTTTCACCCGGATCTAATACTACGTAACTGTTAAAGTATATAACTTGTTCCAAATCTTTTAAAGTCATATCCAATAACAAACCTAAATAAGAAGGAATACCCTTTAAAAACCAAATGTGAGATACAGGAGCAGCAAGTTGAATGTGGCCCATTCTATGACGTCTTACTTTTGAATCCGTAACTTCAACTCCGCATCGTTCACAAACAATACCTTTATGTCTTACTCTTTTATACTTTCCGCAATAGCATTCCCAGTCCTTTGTTGGCCCAAAAATTCTTTCACAAAACAAACCATCTCTTTCCGGCTTTAATGTACGATAGTTTATGGTTTCAGGTTTTGTAACTTCACCATGCGACCATTCCAAAATCCTTTCAGGTGATGCTATGCTTATTCGTATGTAGTCAAAATAATCAATACTTGTTGACATTTATATTTTCTCCTTTAATTGAAATCTCTGTTCTGTAACTATTCACCAAAATTAGCCGGTGTTTCAAAGAAATTAATATTTAATAATTCTGAATCGATGTCAGAAAGCGTACGTTTTGGAGCAGCTTTTCTTAAATCATCTACATCACTCATTAAATCAACTTCTTGACCGTCTTTCTTAGCAACAGTTATATCTAAACCGATAGACTGTAACTCTCTAACAAGAACCTTGAATGATTCAGGTATACCAGGTCTAGGTATATTATCACCTTTTACAATTGCCTCATAAGCTCTGTTACGTCCGTTTACATCATCAGATTTAATAGTAAGCATTTCTTGAAGTACATAAGCTGCACCATAAGCTTCTAATGCCCATACCTCCATTTCTCCGAATCTTTGTCCGCCGAATTGAGCTTTACCGCCTAATGGCTGTTGAGTAACAAGTGAGTAAGGACCTGTTGAACGAGCATGTATTTTATCGTCAACCAAGTGAATAAGTTTTAAGAAATAAGTTAAACCAACAGCTACCGGCTCATCAAATTGTTCACCTGTACGTCCGTCTACAAGCTTAACTTTACCGTCTTCACCTACCCAATCATAACCCGTCATTTTAATACCTCTTAAAAGTTCTTCATGAGTAACTCTTTCAGATGTATTTTTTCCGCATCTTTCATCAAATGATGATGCTGCATAGTAATCACCGGTTAGATATGATGCCATACCTAATAAATGTTCGTAAGTTTGTCCTACATTCATACGTGAAGGAACACCAAGAGGGTTCAAAACAATATCAACAGGAGTACCATCAGGTAAGAAAGGCATATCCTCTTTTGCAAGTATTCTTGATACAATACCCTTGTTTCCATGTCTACCTGATAATTTATCTCCGACACAAACCTTACGTTTTTGAGCAATATATACTCTTATAACAGTGTTTGCTCCAGGTGGTAATTCATCACCCTTTTCTCTGTCAAATACCTTAACATCAAGAACTCTACCTCCACCGCCGTGTGGAACTCTTAATGAGTTATCTTTTACATCACGTGCTTTTTCAGCGAAAATAGCTCTCAATAATTTTTCTTCAGGTGGATGTTCTGATTCTCCCTTTGGAGTAACTTTACCTACTAAAATATCATCTGCATAAACTCTTGCACCTATTCTTACAATTCCTCTTTCATCCAAATGTCTTAATGCATCTTCAGAAACATTAGGAATTTCTCTTGTAATTTCTTCAGGTCCAAGCTTTGTTTGTCTAGCATCTATTTCAAGTTTTTCAATGTGAACAGATGTGAATATATCATCTTGTACACATCTTTCTGAAATCAAAATAGCATCTTCGTAGTTATAACCTTCCCAAGGCATATAAGCAATTAATACATTCTTACCAAGAGAAAGCTCTCCGCAACTTGTTGATGCACCATCAGCAATTACATCACCTGCTTTAACTTTATCACCGGCTTTTACTAATGGCTTTTGGTTTATACAAGTATCCTGGTTACTTCTTACATATTTCATTAATTGATATACGTGAGGAATATTGTTTGTATCACGAATTGTAATTTCTTCACCTACAACTCTTTCTACAACACCATCATATTCAGATACAATAACCATACCTGAATCTCGTGCAACTCTGCCTTCAAGTCCTGTTGCAACTCTAGGACGTTCTGTAATTAATAACGGAACAGCTTGACGTTGCATGTTTGAACCCATCAATGCACGGTTAGCATCATCGTGTTCAATAAACGGAATAACTGATGTTGCAACTGATATAATCTGAATAGGACAAACACCCATATAATCTACTTTATCACTTTCAGACATTGTAAACTCTGAATGATATCTTATAGGTACATTGTCCTCTTTTATCATTCTGTCCTCAGTCAATTGTACATCAGCCGGTGCACAACGGAAATTTTCATCCTCGTCAGCAGTCATATATACAACTTCATCAGTAACTTTTCTGTCTTTTACTACAAAGAATGGTGATTCGATAAATCCATAGTCATTTACACGAGCATGTGTTGCCAATGAACCAATCAAACCTGCGTTCGGACCTTCAGGTGTTTCAATAGGACAAATACGTCCATAGTGAGATGGGTGAATATCACGAACCGCAAATCCGGCTCTTTCTCTTTGTAAACCACCAGGTCCTAATGCTGAAATACGTCTTTTATGTGTAATTTCTGCCAAAGGATTTGTTTGGTCCATAAATTGAGATAACTGGGAACTTCCAAAGAATTCTTTTAATGCTGCTACTAAAGGTTTTGTATTAAGCAAATTCAATGGAGTTAATGTTTCACTGTCTTGTAAAGTCATTCTTTCTTTTACAATACGTTCAATACGACTTAAACCAACTCTGAATTGGTTTTGTAATAATTCTCCAACTGAACGAATTCTTCTGTTACCTAAGTGGTCAATATCATCAACAGAACCTTCATCATAAGTTAAGTTAATCAAATACTCAACTGTTGCAACAATATCTTGTATTGTTAATGTTCTTTGTGATGCAGGAACATTTAAATTTAACTTTTTATTTAATTTATAACGACCAACACGACCTATATCATATCTCTTTTCATCAAAGAAACGTGCCTCAATAATTTGACGACCACCTTGTGCTGATGCAGGATCACCTGGTCTTAACTTTTTGTATACATCAATTAATGCATCATCTGTTGTTTCAGTTGTGTCTTTTTCTAAAGTTTTCTTCAAAAATTCAAAGTGAGTAAATGATGATTCCATTTCTGCAACAGATAAGCCCATTGCTTTTAACAATGTTGTAGCCAAGATTTTTCTGTTCTTATCTATCTTAACGTAAATTAAATCGTTTGAGTCTGTTTCAAATTTAACCCAAGCTCCACGATTAGGAATCATTGTTGCATTATACAAACGTTTTCCTGTAGGTGATACTTCACGTTTAAAATAAACACCCGGTGAACGAACAATTTGCGATACAATAACACGCTCAGCACCGTTTACAATAAACGTACCCTTATCTGTCATTGTCGGTATATCACCGATATAAACCTCTTGTTCCTTAATTTCACCACTGTCCCTGTTTACAAGACGCACCATAACTCTAAGCTGTTTTGCATAAGTTGCATCGTGAATACGAGCTTCTTCAATAGTATACTTAGCGTTATCAAAAGTGTAGCTAGGTAAAAAGTGTAATTCTAATCTTCCGGTATAGTCTTTAACAGGTGAAAAAGAAAGTAATTCTTCTTTTAAACCCTCTTTTAAAAACCATTCAAATGATCTTTTCTGAACCTCAATAAGGTCAGGTAAATAATCCAAATTTGTGGCAGGAATGCCCATTGGAGTCTTTCTTTCAGCAAATTTTGTCGACATTAAATAACCTCTTTATATTTCATATTGTTCTATTATACTAACTTAACATTTCTTTACATTTAGGTTAATGTATTATAAATGCATGCATATTTATCGTACTACATAATATAAACACGTCAAGAATTATTAAAAAATTAAAGTAAACAAGTGTAACAATTTTTTACACATAAAAAAACAATCAGTACAAAGTTAGTATTTTAAGTATTTAAATGTCAACCCCTAATCATTATTAAAAAATATATAAATTATTTAATGTTTATGATATTATTTAAACAGTAAAAAGTATGGAGAGAAAAAATGATTACAAAATGGGATAGTGCATTCGGAAAAAATGATTTGAGAGGAATATACGGACAAGATATAACGGAAGAATTATATTTTTTTGTAGGAAAAGCTTATGTAAAATATATAACGGCTTTATCCGGTAAAACAGCTTCAAATTTGTGGTTAACAGTATGCAGAGATGCGAGAAATCATTCTCCAAAATTATCTGCTTCTCTTATAAGCGGATTGACTTCAGCAGGTGCAAACGTTATTGATTTAGGACTTGCACCTACTCCTATAGGTTATTATTCTAATGCTGCAGAAATAAATGACGATGTTACGGACGGAAATAAAATTGATGGTGCATTAATAGTTACTGCAAGTCATAACCCTAGCCAATATAACGGATTAAAAATGACTTATAACGGACAAATTTTAGGTGAAACAGCCATACAAGAATTACTAAAATATGTAAGCGAAGTAAGTAAAGAATCTTTGTTATCACATACGTTTGGAAAATCATTGCAATATGATTTAATTCCTGATTATATAAATGAATTAAAGCTTGATTTCAAACGTATTGGAGAGGGATTAAAAATAGTTGTAGACAGTGCAAACGGTACGGGTGGTATTGTTGCACCGGCTTTATACCGTTCTTTGGGATGTCAGGTAATCGAATTATATTCAAATCCTGATGGAAACTTCCCAAATCATCATCCTAACCCAAGTGATGAAAAGACACTCGAACAAATAAAAAGAACAGTTGTTGAAGAAAAAGCTGATTTTGGTATTGCTTTTGACGGCGACAGCGATAGAATAGGTGTCATTGATTCAAAAGGTAATTCAATGACAGGAGATAAGCTTTTATTAATTTTTGCTGAAAATTTAATTGAAAAATACAAAAATACAGATGTAAAACCAATTGTAGTATCTGAGGTAAAATGTTCACAAGTGCTTTTTGATACGATAAATAAAATCGGCGGAGAAGCTGTAATGTGTAAAACAGGACATGGTTTTATAAAAGCAAAAATGAAAGAAACGAATGCAATGCTTGCAGGTGAAATGAGCGGTCATATGTTCTTTAAAGACGGATACTACGGATATGATGATGCTGTATATTCCGGATGTAAGGTCATTGAAATCGTAGCAAGAAATAAAGCTAAAAATCCAAGTTTTAAAATAGAAGATTTATTATCACCATTTAATGCAGTATATTCTTCAAAAGAAGTTCGTACACCTTGTGCAAATGAATTAAAGAAAAGTGTTTTACAAATGTTTGAGGAAAAAGTTAAAAATAATTCGGAAATGTTTGGTTCAGAAATCAAAGATATAATTACAATCGATGGTATGAGAATTGTTTTTGACGGTGGTTTTGCTTTAGTTAGACAAAGTAATACAGAACCTGTATTTACACTAAGATTTGAAGCAAAAGACGAAAAAACTTGTAAACATTTTGAAGATGTTACAGTATCTTCACTTGAAGAATGTATAAATTCTATTAAATAATGTAACAAAAAATTAATATATAGGGCAAAAAATATTTTTACAGAATTTATAAACACTGTAGGTTAAGATATCTGTTTTTTGCATGCTAAAAATTAATTCAATTACTAACAATAATAATATGAATTACAAGAAAGGTTTACAGAGTAATAAACCTGAGTTTTTTGTATCTAAACCTAACTTTGCCCCTATAAAAAAGGATATTTTTTAACTGCAAAATAAACTTGATCGAGAGAGTAAAATCCATAAAAACATTTTAGATATTGCATTTTTCGGTAAGCAGAAAAAGAACCGTTTTGAGCAAGGAAATGAAATTGCATCTAATTTAAATAAAATAATGAAAGATAAAGTTGGTGCAATATCTACTAAAGAATTTAAAAACGAATTAAACAATATAACAGATAAAAACATTATACCTACAATTAAAGCATATAACAGAATATCATCTGATAGCAGTTTAATAGGAGATATTTGTAAAGAAAGAACAAATTCAAAACAAATACGAATTGATGCTGTAACAAACCTCACAAACAGATTAATAAATTTAGGAGATAAAGCCGGAGTTCAAACTAATCATTATAAGGATATTTTTGATAAGGAGCTGCAAGCTCAGTTTGACAGTTTATTACCTGTAAAGACTAACCATTTGGATAAAATATCAGGAGCTTTAGTTCAGGCAATAGAAAACAAAAACCTACTTTCGGAAGATGAAAAGAAACTTATACAAAGTTCTGACATAAAAGACACTCAAGAATATACAACAAAAACGCTTAAAGCATCTGTAATAAAAGCCAGAAATTCTATGCAGCAACAAGCTGATTATGATGGTTGGTCTGCAAAATTAGGAGAACAAATAAGAAAACTTTGGAATTCAGAAAACCAAAAAGAACTTGTACACAAAGATATTGATAAATTTGACAACCAAATTAATGAATTAAATAGTTTAACAGGCACAAAAGAATATAACAAAAAATTTAAAGAAATATTTGATGTAGACTATGATGCGGAACTAATAGCCACATTTAAACAAAAAGAGGAAAAATATATTGCAGCATCTGTTTGTTCTGCTGTAGAAAATAATTTTAAATCAAATCTAAGAGATTTGTTGACCAATAAACCTTATGCAGATAAGTATATAATGCCTGCAAGTGCTGTAACAGGAACTTTACCTGTAAAAACAGAAACAAAAGAAGAAATGTATGAACGTAACCTAAACGCATTTGCTGAATTTGTAGGTAAAGGTGATATTGAAGACGGTAAAAAGCAAATTGAAAAAACAATGAAAACATACAAAATAAATGATAAGTCAACACAAGAAGAAAAATTTACCGTTTTAAAAAGAATGGCAAACAGATATGCTAGAAGATTAAATCAAAATACAAAAAATGCATTAGGTCGAAAGAATTTAACCGAAATGAAACAAGAATATGATAATTCTTACTATGCAGCGTTCGGTGTAAAAAATGATATTGCAAAAAGAGTGGAAGATTACAGAAACTCTCAAATGTTATCTGAAACATTAGTACAGGATACAATATTATCATCTGCGTCTATTCCTATATGGATTTGTACGGCAGGAACGGGAATAATACCGACATTAAAAATTGCAGCAATGCATTCCGCAGCTGATTTAGCGGTATATGGTTCTGACAGATTGTCTTCAAAACAAGGAATGCAGGAAAAAGACATAAAGGAAATATTAAAATGGACAGCAGTAGACGGAGCAACAGCAATAGCTAATCAACTATGTTATAAAGGTATTGAAGCATTAACATCTCCTATCGCAAAAATATCAGGTAAAGCAGCACACTTAACGGATTTTGCATTAGCAACAGCAACAGATGTTGCAATAGACAGTGGTATGGAATACTTAGCTACAGGTAAAATTACACTTCAAGGAGTGGTTTATTCTGTTACCTTCTCTGCTGCAGGATATATTATAGATATGAAAGTTGATGATGCTCAGAGAAAAACTCTGTAATTTCTTAATAAATTTAAGCATTACAAGCAGTACATTTTTTCTGCAAAAAACGTTCTTTTAAAACAGATTTACCAGGATGCATATTTATTATATCCCAAGGTAATATTTCATCAGTTTGATAAATTCTTAATGCATAATCATCAGGATTAAACTTACCCTTAGCTGATTTTTTAAAAGCTCCGAGTTTTGAACCGTTCTTATAAACATCAATCATAAAATCAGACATATTTATATCACCTCTTGATAAAACTGCCTGCCAATAATCCCATTTAATACTTGAAAAATTTGCTCCGATACCAAGCTTATGCAGCTCTTTTTTCAAGTAGTTCTGTCTATGCTCAAGTATTTTTGTATCAAATCTTCCATACCATTGGAACGGAGTAAATGGTTTTGGTGTAAATGAAGAAAAAGCAAAAGATATATCAAAACCCTTATTCAAATGTTTTAGTTTTTTAGCTAAATTGATTGTATCTTGAATATCTTCATTTGTTTCTGTCGGAATACCAATCATAGCATATATTTTTACACCCTTTAATCCGTTTTTGTTAAGTGTTTCAACAGTATTTATTATTTGTTCTTCAGTAATATTTTTTTTGATAATCTGCCTTAAACGTTCACTACCTGTTTCAATTGCAATAGTAACATGTTTTTGACCAGCAGCAGCAAGAGTTTTAGCAATGTCATCTTCAACAGCATCAACTCTAAGTGATGAAATACCCATTTTAATATTTTTATTATTAATTGTTCTTTCATATATATAATTACATATTTGCTTAAATTTTGGATGAATAGACACTTGAGCACCTAAAAGAGCAATGTCATTTGTATATTGTAAGCCAAAATCAATTGTTTTTATTATATTTTCGTATGGTGCAAATCTTACAGGTAAGTTTAAATATGATGCCATACAAAAATTGCAGCAATTTGCACATCCACGAGAAGTTTCCACAATAAAAGTATTTTTGAAAAATGCCTCATCACTTAAAATTGGGGTATAAATACATTCATTTATTTGACAAGTATTTTTTAATATTTTTTCTTGATTAACTGATGGAACATAAATTCCATCAATTTTAGAAAGTTCCTCTAATAAATTTCTTTTAGGTAAATCCTTGTTATCTTTTAAGAATTTTATTGCCTCTGTATTTGCAATTTCTCCATCCCCTATTATCATAAAATCAAATATTTCACTGTACGGAATAGGGTTAGAAGTTATAACAGGGCCTCCTGCAAAAATAATTGGCATTTTATCATCTCTGTCTTTTGATTTAAACGGAATTGAATATTTTTCAAAAATTTGAAATACAGAAATGAAATCCATATCAAATGACATGGAAAAACATATTACATTTACATCACCATATTTTATAAGTGTTTTATTAGTATCTGTATAAATTCTTTCAACATTAATATCGTCTACAATATCTAATGTTTTAAATAAATGTAAAAAACCTAAAGATGACATTGCAAAAGAATAACATCCGGGAAATGTAAACCATACATTATATTTTGTAGATTTATTTGTATTTCTTTTGTATAAAAATTTTTCCATATTTTTATTTTTTATTTATTTCCTTTAAATATAATTCATCAATAAGAACTGTAATAATAGCAACAATAGCAGGTGCAAAAATTACACCGGCTATACCTCCGAATTTTCCACCGATACATATTGCAAAAATAATCATTAACGGATGAAGTTCCATAAATTTTCCAAACACAATAGGTCTTATAACATTATTTGATAACTGTTGAACACCTAAAAAAGCAATTATTGCAAATACAATAATTAGCAAACCACGTTTAAAAGCAACAAGTAAAATGAGTGTTAATGCAATCGTAGGCCCCAAAACAGGGATAATATCCAAAATACCTGAAATTAATCCTAAAGATATAGGGTATTCAATTTTTAACAACATTAAAAGTATTGACATACATAACCATATTGCACCACCGGAAATTATTGTAGCAATAACATAACCACCGACTTTAGAAGCAATTTTATCTGCAATATCAGATGTTCTTTCTTTCATATTATCAGGGAAAAATTCTAAAAACTTTGATTTCATATATTCTGTATCTTTGAGCATATAAAACATTATGGTTACTATAGCAACGAAAATTAAAAGCCCCTGAAAAAAGCTTAATGTGATATTTACAGACTTATTTAAAACATTTTGAGTAAAATTTACATCTCCACCTGAAATTTTGTTATAATCAAGATAATAAGAAAGCTGATGTCCTGCAATACTAAAACTCTTTGTGTAAGCATGAAATTCCGTAATTTTATCAGGCAAAGATTGAATAAATATAGATATTTGCTCAATTGCAATATTAGCAACAGGTAAAATAAATGCAAGAGTAAGAACAGCTGCTGCTGTCATTACTATTATTGCAGACAATGTACGATTTTTTATAATTCTTTCAAGTTTATCTACTAAAGGTAATAACGAACAAGATAAAACAAAACATACAAAAAATAACATTACTACATCACTTATCGTTGGTAAACAACATAATGTGATAATCAATAAAATTAAAAATATAATATTTTTAGTAGTAAATACTTTCTTAATACTCATAATTACCTTTTCTATCCAAATATTCATCTATTTCTTGCTGCAACTCAAGAGCTGCATGCATATCTTTTTCAGACAAAATTTTCATATCTACAAAAATATTTCCAATTTGTACTTTTTGAAATTTCTGTATATCAAGAGCCATTCCAAGCTGTATAAGATTGATTTTTCCGGCTTCAAGCAAAATTTCACCTAATTTTAGATGTTCAGTCGTATCTAACCAATCATTCAAATTATACAAACTTTTCATAAATGTATTATAACAAAATATAATAAAATTAAAACTACCCTGTATGATATATAAATTCATAAACAAAAAGTATATACAACAAAAGAATAATTTTATATTTAAAATAAAAATTAATTATTATTTTTTAAGGATTTTCTATTTTTAATTAAATCAGCACCACAAGTAGTTAAACCAACAATTGCTGCAAGTTTAAATGCTAATTTAGAAGTATCTGCTTTTGCAACCTTATTCATTAAAACATTTGCTCCAAGAACAGTACAAGCATTTAAAGTTCCATTTAAGACGGCAAGTCCGACAGTACTAATTTGCTTACGATTATCTTTTAAATACTTAACAGATTTTTTTGCAAAATTTAAAGCTTTATCTTTTTTAGATAATTCTACAGTGTCTGTATGATTATTCTGCATAGCAGGTACATTGTTACTCTGCACTTTATTTTCACAATCAGGACAATTACATTTAAATGTCGGTGCTAAACTTCTGTTTACAGTATTTATATTCATATTTTATTCTCCGATTATATAAAAGACATAAAATTTTTTTTTGCTATCCTGTTTTAACAAAATTTACAAAATTAAATATAAATCTCAAATAAAAAAATCAAAAAAAAACCGGTTTAATAAACCGGATTTAAAATTACGTATTAGAAGAGAGGAATTAGAGATGTGGATAAATTACACACATTAATAAACTTACCCACATTAAATTATTTCCACAAGTTTTAACTTTTATAACAAAAATCATAAAAAAATTTTGAAATTCGTAACATTTCTTAATTGAATGTTTTTAATTCTAAATTGAAACATGATAACGAAGTATATTTTTTCATGTTATTTTTCATGTTTTTTTAAAATATTTTTGAAAAATTTTTTAGATTTTTATTTGAATTTTATAATAAAATACCTGTATATAGTTGTGTGATGTGGCTTTTGGGATTGTAACAAAATATTAAGCGATATAAGTCAAAACATGCAATTTTTTTAGATAAAAATACTTTATATAAGTGAGAGGAGCAGAGAAGCAAATGGCATTTTTAATCTTTACAGCAAGAAAAATCCAATTGAAAAGACAAATCAGCACATTGCAATATCAAGATAT
>Ga0256404_1003455_pt1 | contig 32108 bp, 31 predicted proteins | sample RumenRJG_01DNA_FD_185990 | JGI IMG/M metagenome (GOLD analysis project Ga0256404, IMG submission 185990) | Bovine rumen microbial communities from Lethbridge, Alberta, Canada - RJG_01 | ecosystem: Host-associated > Mammals > Digestive system > Stomach > Rumen | place: Canada: Alberta | collected...
AAAAAGTAGAAAAAGGAGATAAGACCAAATGTTGTGGGAAGAATTTAATAAAAATCTGCGTAACGTACTGAAAATCAAGTAATTACACGCAGTTTTCCCATCATACCGATTCGTGAGGCTTAACTCTCTGAAAATCAGCTAAAAGCGATTTTGAAAATCAATTTTTCCCAAACATATCCCAAACGATTGAAATCTGAAGGGAAATATAGTGGAAATCAGGTCTTTATAGACAATTATGCATGGTGTCAAGATTTTATCATCTGTCAACCTGCGATGACTTCACTTAGTCGAGGCAAATATACAAAGAAAATTTGAATTACGCAAAGAAATAGAGGTTTAAATATCTCTCTTCCTTCTTAACTCTTAGTTATTAGTTCAATATGCGTAAGTTCTTAAGCAGCACGGCAGGTGCATCATTCAATCAGGAGATAGCGACGCAGACGTTATGCGTACGGAAGGATTGTGTGGAGCTGATCTACAAGGTGAAGCCGTCGGTGTATGTCGTGGTGTCGATGTTACATGTTAGTGATGGCGAGGCGATGCTCTTTGTGAACTGGGCGCACTATTTCGACCGTCTAGCCAATCCGCAGGTACAGATGCCGAAGATAGAGAAGTGCTGTCCGACGCTGTATGCCGTGATGACGGGCGATGATGTTGACGGGGTGTATGAGTGCGAGTGCAGGCCCGACGGAACGATGTATCACGGTTTCGCGCTGAAGTTGGAGGTGCCTAAGGGGCTGGCAATTCTGGAGTGCATCACTCCGGAGATATTCTCCAAAGGTCGGCTACTGGCCAACAAATGCTTGAAGATGTACTTGGAACTTCAGAAGAATCCTCCTTTCCCTGCGTGGAAGGATGGTTTGGATGATGTATGGAATTGAGAATAGTCGAGATACATCTTCTACGTGAGTTGAGCAATATAATGAATAATAAGTGAAGGTTTAAATACTTCGGTTAATCCCTTTGAGATTATAATAATTGAAAGAATAATACTATGTGTGGAATAGTAGGATATATAGGAACACGACAAGCATACCCAATATTGATTTCTGGCCTTCACAGGCTTGAATATCGAGGATACGATTCTGCTGGCGTAGCCCTGCTGAGCGATAGCCTACAGCAGATAGCCGTATACAAGGCCAAAGGCAAGGTGTCTGCCTTGGAAGAAGTAGCAAAGGAAAAGGACTGCGGGGGTACCATAGGCATAGCCCATACTCGATGGGCAACGCATGGCGAACCCTCAGTCATCAATGCTCACCCCCATCTTTCAGAGAGTGGCAACTTGGCTTTGGTGCATAATGGCATCATCGAGAATTTCTCTGTCTTGCGTGACCAGCTCAAAGTCAAAGGCTACACTTTCAAGAGCGCCACAGATACAGAGGTCCTGGTGCAGCTCGTTGAATACTATGAGCACAAGTACAACTGCGACATGGTTTCAGCAGTTCGCTATGCACTCAACAAGGTCATTGGTGCATACGCCATTGTGCTGATAGACAAGCGCCAGCCTGATTCACTGATTGCAGCTCGTAAGAGTAGTCCCTTGGTTGTAGGCATTGGCGAAGGCAACAAAGAGTTCTTCATTGCCTCTGATGCAACGCCCATTGCAGAATACACCAACCATGTGGTGTATATCGACGATGAGCAGATTGTGAAAATTGAGCGAGGCAAGGAGATGGAAATCTCCAACCTTCAGGCAGAACACGTTGATGTCGATGTTACAGAGATTGATGTCGATTTGAATATGCTTGACAAGGGAGGCTTCCCTCACTTCATGCTCAAGGAAATCTTCGACCAGCCCAAATGCCTCGAAGACTGTATGCGTGGTCGCTTGGAGGCGATGGACAAACGTCTGAAGATTGAGCCCGAGAACATCCAGTACGGTATCAACCTTTCAGCAGTCAATCTCTATGGTGACAGGCTGCTGAAAGCCCGTAGGTTCATCATTGTAGCCTGTGGCACCAGTTGGCATGCAGGCCTCATTGGCAAGCAACTCTTCGAGACCTTCTGCCAGATACCAGTACAGGTAGAGTATGCCTCTGAGTTCCGATACAGGAATCCTGTCATTAACCCTAATGATGTGGTTTTTGCCATCTCGCAGAGTGGCGAAACGGCAGATACCCTTGCTGCCATTGAGTTAGCCCGTAGCCAAGGTGCCTTTGTCTTTGGCATTGTCAATGCCGTAGGTAGCAGCATAGCACGTAATACAGACACAGGCACCTATATCCATGTAGGCCCTGAGATTGGTGTAGCCTCGACCAAGGCTTTTACTGGCCAGTTGACGGTACTCACTATGCTCGCGCTCACTTTGGGTCATAAGAAAGGCTTTCTTTCCGACGAAGATTTCTCTCATTACACCGAGGAACTCTCCAAAATACCCTCAATGATTGAGCAGGTGCTGAAACAGAACGATCATATTGCTGAAATCGCAAAGACCTTCACCTACGCCCATAACTTTATGTATCTGGGGCGTGGTTGGAATTTCCCTGTAGCCTTGGAGGGCGCCTTAAAACTGAAGGAAATCAGCTATATCCATGCTGAGGGCTATCCAGCCGCAGAGATGAAGCATGGTCCTATAGCCTTGATAGATGCAGATATGCCCGTCTTGTTTGTGGCCACCCACCACCAGCAATACCAGAAGATAGTCTCTAATATGGAGGAAGTAAAAGCTCGTGGAGGTCGTATCATTGCCGTGGTAACAGATGGCGATGAGCAGGTTCATGCCATAGCAGACTGGATTATTGAAGTGCCGCAGACATTAAACTTCCTGGCACCACTGCTTAGTGTTATTCCTCTCCAGATGCTGGCCTATCATGTGGCAGTATGAAAGGGCTTGAATGTGGATATGCCAAGAAATCTTGCTAAATCAGTAACTGTAGAATAAAGATGAGTGAAGTAAATATTGAGATAAAGAGCGTTGCTGACCGAGAGGACTTACTAAGATGGGAAGACCATATGCTTGTAAAGGCAAAATGTTGGAATCAGTTCTGCGATGGCCTTTATTGTGAAAACGAGATTCGTGCAGTCCATGTAGTAAAGGAAGATAATGCAGACATTACTTATCTTACGACACTATGTGAAGACTGTATCAAATATACAAGAAGTTATGGTATTCTAGTAAAAGAAAAGTATTTGATGATAGAACAGCGTAAATAAAAACTGAAATAAACAATTCCGTTGGAAACCCCCTGTTTTAGCTTTCCCAGCTAATGTGAACTTCCGCATAACAGCCTGATACACAATGTAAAACGGGAAACCGAATTCCAGAGTCATCAGACATTCATCAGACATCCGGGAAATTAAGCCTTTTCGGCCATTTCTAGTACAAAGGTAGCAAAAATACTCCAGATAGGCAATAGCTTTAAGATTATTTATGCCTGGAAGGTGAACAGATGTTAATTCTATGAGGGGTTATGATGCAGGATGTGAGAGCTGCCGAAGATACTATGAAGAGAAATCACCAAAAAACTGAAATCAGCCTGTAATGAGAAATTACGATGAAGACTGAGGACGGTAGTGTTCGAGGTCTGAACAAAAATAAACGTTTCGATACAAAGTTTAACAAAATGGTAAGCGTCCAAAAGTGTTCTGAGGGGATCTGAGAAAAAGATAGTACCTTTGCGCTGTTAAACCAAAAAGCAATAAGGTATGATAAGTAACAGTGATTTTGAAAAGGCTTGGTTTCTGTACAAGACAGAGTACGAGCCCCAAAACATTTCGATCAATGATTTTTGTTTCAGGAAAGGCCTTCCTTACAAGGAATTCAACAAGTGGTTTCGTAACACCCACAAGCAAATTGTCCCTTTGGAAGTGGAAGGTTCCCCTGACGATCAGGCAGAGGAGCCTGTGGTTGATGATTCTGCAGTTTCCGATGTTTCTGGATTTAAGAATGGCGGAATTCAGATTTTCATCCGAACCCGTGATGGTCTTCAAGTACAGAAGAAAGGCTTAACCTACCAAGGCCTGGTAAAACTGGTGGAGAAACTGGAGGGTCTATGTTGAGTATAACAGGTCTTCACAATTTCTATTATCTGCCAAGTCTTCATGACATGCGTTGCAAGGCTCCGAGGATATTCGAGATAATACGTGCCAGGTATCACCGCAATCCTCTAAATGGCGATGTTTATATATTCATGTCAAAGGACCAAACAAAGGTGAAGATGATTCATTATGAGAATCATGCCTTTTATGTCCATGAGAAGAGTTTTGTGAAAGGATACAAGTTCGTAAAGATTGTGCTTAGAGATGATGTTCCGGTCTATAAAATCGAGTGGAAAATCTTGGTTTCAGTGTTGGAAAGCCCTGTGATAAGGTCAATATCTTTACAATAGTATAAATAAAGTTAAACACCTGATTAGCAAGTGAATAGAATGAAGAAATATTTGCATATATCAAATATTTTTCGTACCTTTGTACCATATAAGAATACGTATGACAGAGGACGAGTTAATCAGGGAAATACAGCTGAAACATCAGCTTTCGGAACTGGATGGAACGCCAGTTCCGAAATATGATCCGTCCGATGGCATGGAGACTGTAGAAGAACTAAAGAAGTACGTCAGGTTCCTGTATGAGTTGAACCAGGAGAAGGATAAGTGCATCCTTCGACTGGAAGGTGATATGTCTGAGATTAAGAATGACCTTAAAGAGGCAAACCGCCGTGCCGATGATGAAGCGGCAAGCCGTCAGCGACTATTCGATAAGCTTGAGAAATTCATGGATGACCAAAAATCGGCAAGCGACAAGTATAGGGAACTTGAGCGTAAATATGAAACGCTCCAAGGTCGATATGATTTGTTATGTGCAGCCCATTACGGCGGAAGCAAGACTTGTAGCGATAAGTATAGCGGTCAAAAGAATGAAGGAATCAATGATGGTCGTGACGATTTTGACGGAACAGAACAGTCTTTGCCTGCAGGGACGCCAGGTCCTGTGAGAAAGTCTTCAGATGATCCAGATGGCGAGACTGGAGATCATCAGCAAAGTGAATCTCAGGAAGGATCAGAGCAGCAGACCTGCTATCATGGTCCAGACAGGACCGGTGCTAAATATAATAAGGAGACGATAGGTGAGCCAATACTCCATAAGTGTATTGTTCCAGAGGGCTGTAAGTTATTGAAGGTGTTGAAACCTCGTAAAATCAAGACTCTTGTACAGCGATGCGAGGAACATCATTTTGAAAGATTCCTTGTGAGGTTGCCAAATGGTAAGACAAAGTCAATTACAGTCCCTGCTGATAACGATGTTGAAGGCAACAAGATCCTTGAGGAGCTTGTACCAGGTACAGGGATAACGGCTACGTTATTGTCATTTATCATTTTCAATCAGTTTATCATGGCATCTCCTGCTTATCGTGAGGCAAAGAACAGATATCCTGATATGGATTGGCATACATGTCGCCAGAATCTCCTGAATTGGGAGGATAAGGGGGCTGTTATGCTTAGCATGCTGCTTCCTGCGCTTAAGGATCTGGCCTTAGAAGAAGGAGCAAATGTCAATGTGGACGAGACCTGGTGTCGTTATCAGACTCATTTCGGACACAGAAAGACTTATATGTGGTGCCTGGTAAACCGAAAGCTGGGAATAGTTATCTTCTTCTATGAAGATACTGTCGATAAGAATGGCAAGAAACACTCTGGTGGTCGTCGTCGTGCTGTACTGAAGGAGTTTCTCGGAGATGCAAAGATTAAGTCCCTGCAGAGTGACGGCTACAATGTATATATGTATCTTGATGACGAGATGGTAGATATAGAGCATATCTGCTGCCTAGCCCATGTTCATAACAAGCTGCAGGAGGCTAAGAAGCTTGGTTATGAGATAGTGGATTTTTTCCTTTCTCAAATTAAGAAACTCTACAAACGTGAGAAGTTGTATTCAAGCAAGCCAGATTATTATACTTCAGACCGCATCAAGGACGCCCGCAATGATGAATTTACAAATGGCATTGTGAACAGTATGCATGAAAAGCTGCTGGAATATATAGCTAAAGGCGAGGACTACTTTCCAGACAAGGTATGGAGGGCTTTGAATTACTTCTATAATTTCTGGGATCAGATATTTGCCTATCGACATGATGGGGAATACTCAATAGACAATATGGCAGTCGAACGAGCTATAAGGCCACTAACGGTGCAAAGGAAAAACAGTTTGTTCCTTTGCAGTGAGAAAGGTGCCAAAAACTCGGGCATTTACAACACATTCATATCGACATGTGTCCAGCAATGCCGTAACTTTAGAGATTTTTTCGTGGACTATGTCAGGGCTTGGAACCAGGGCCGAAGGGACTTTGGAAACCTTATCAAGCTGGCATTCGCTCCATGCGCATAATAAAATAAGTTAAATCTTAGTGAAATCCATAAATGGCGGGCTTCTCGGAATGCCCGTCCTTAAAGGGTTTCGTACACTTTTGGACGCTTACAACAAAATGGACAAAATCTGATTGCACAGGTGGTCGCGTGAGTGATGCAGTTCGATACTGCCAGTCAGAACAAATACGATGTCCGACCTTCATACATAGACAGATAATCTGGTTGAGGTTAGACTAGATGAGGAACGAAATGGAAAAGACTATGAGGATCAGAATGATAATAACCATGCTATTGCTGATGGCAATGGTGGTGGTATCAGCCCAAGGGCTGAAAACAACTGTTGATGAAGACCGCAAGGCGGAGATACGTAATACCCTGGCTTTGGATTACTCGATGCCCGATTACTCAATAAGTAGGGTTAATCCAAAGGTCATGGGACAACGGCTGGCTGACATTCTGAATAAGTTTCAGGAGTTAACCCAATCACAGACCAATATGGGGACATTATCTATTATGCAAGCACAACAAATTGATGGTATGCTTTATTGTGCAGTTAAGAAGGTTATGTTAGATAAGGTCGTCAAGCAGGGTAATGCGATAACGATAACTTATGATACCGAGTTGGCGGAGAATGCATAGAATTTGAAGAAATCTAAATTGTCCTTCACTTTTGTTGATGGGGCATCTGAGGATGTCGCAACTAATGACTTCTTCAGTAATGTCTGCCGTTATATAAAGAACTAAATATAATGAATATACTTGTTACTGGTGGAGCCGGTTATATTGGCTCCCATACGTTGATTGAGCTTTATAAGGCTGGTCATACGGCTGTAGTAGTTGATAATCTCAGCAATAGCAATCCAGAAGGATTGCGGCGTGTAGCAGAGATCATTGGGGTTTCGGAGATTCCTTTCTATGAGATTGATATTCGTGACTGTGAAGGATTAGATAAGGTTTTGACAGAGCATCAATGCGATGCTTGCATACACTTCGCAGGCCTTAAGGCCGTAGGTGAGAGTGTGGAAAAACCATGGGAGTACTACGAGAATAACATTAGTGGCACACTAACACTGATTGATGTGATGCGCAAACATAATTGTAAGAACATCATTTTTAGTTCCTCAGCTACTGTATATGGCGACCCTGCGGAGATTCCTATCACAGAGAATTGTCCCAAAGGACAATGTACCAACCCTTACTTGACAGAAGATGCAGAATACAAAGAATACGTACAATCAAAACAGTTGTATAGAAGTGGCACCTCAATAGGTGCAAATGTGAGGGAGAGTAAGCATGCACAGAGCGATGCAGATTTCTTAAGTAAAATGTCAATAGCCTATAAGGAGGCAGACGAGACAGATTTCTGGCTCAATCTTCTTCACGATAATGGCTATCTTGACGATAAACAATTCAATTCATTGGAGAACGATATCACTAGGCTTTTGAAAATCCTTACCTCTATCGTAAAGACTATGAGGATTAAGTTAGGATTGGAAAAACCTTGAATCATGAACAATGAACCCAAAGTTAGAAGATAAACAATAAGGTATGAGGTAATAAAGGTAACCATGAACAATGAACCTTTAATCCTGAACCCCAAAATCATGGGATTGTATCATCATCGTGATCTTATTGGTTCACCAAGTGCATTTATAAAGGTAATTTGAAATAAAGAAAGATACAATGAATATTGCAGTAGCAGGAACCGGCTATGTCGGTATGAGTATTGCCACATTGTTGGCACAACACAATCATGTCACAGCAGTGGATGTAATCCCCGAGAAGGTGGAGAAAATTAATAAAAAGATTTCTCCCATACAGGATGATTACATTGAGAAATATTTGGCAGAAAAGGAATTAGACCTTACTGCCACACTCGATGGAGCAGCAGCCTACAAGGATGCAGACTTCGTGGTAATTGCGGCACCCACCAATTATGACCCGCAGAAGAACTTCTTCGATACCCATCATATCGAGGATGTCATCGACCTAGTGCTGAGCGTCAACCCCGATGCGGTAATGGTCATCAAGAGTACCATTCCCGTGGGTTACTGTCGCTCACTTTATGTCAAGTACGCCCTGAAGTTCTTGACTGACCCTGCACTGAAGGGCAAGAAGTTTAATCTGCTCTTCTCTCCGGAGTTCCTGCGTGAGAGCAAAGCACTCTACGATAACCTTTATCCTAGTCGTATTATTGTAGGTTTCCCAAAGATACTGCCTGCAGACCGTAATGCAAAGTGGGACGAGGAAAATGCAGCTATCACTGCTATTGGCAATCCAGAGGCTGAAGAAAAGGCAAAAACCTTTGCTACTCTACTGCAGGAAGGAGCTATCAAGGAGAATATCGATACGCTCCTCATGGGCATGACCGAGGCAGAGGCCGTGAAGCTTTTTGCTAATACATACTTGGCACTCCGTGTGTCATACTTCAATGAACTGGATACATACGCTGAGGTCAAAGGACTTGATTCTCAGGCCATCATTTCTGGAGTAGGACTCGATCCTCGTATCGGTACTCACTATAATAACCCGAGTTTTGGTTATGGTGGCTACTGTCTGCCTAAGGATACCAAGCAGTTACTGGCCAACTATGCCGATGTCCCTCAGAACATGATGACGGCTATTGTGGAGAGTAACCGTACTCGTAAGGATTTCATTGCAGATGAAGTCTTGCGAAAGGCTGGCTATTACGAAAGCAGTAGCCAGTGGGATGCCAACCGAGAGCAGAAATGTGTCATTGGCGTGTATCGTCTGACTATGAAGAGCAATTCAGACAATTTCCGCCAGAGTGCAATTCAGGGGATCATGAAACGCATCAAAGCCAAAGGCGCAGAGGTGATTATCTACGAGCCTACAATTGCTGACGGTGAATCCTTCTTTGGATCAATGGTCATTAATGACCTAGCAAAGTTCAAAGCACAAAGTAAGGCCATCATAGCAAATCGCTATGATAGTTGCCTTGATGATGTGATAGAGAAAGTATATACAAGAGATATTTTTAAAAGAGACTAATATATGAATTATCGTGCAAGTGAGAGCATAGCAAAGTTTACTTTAACTATGCCGAGCGCAGCCGATAATGCATAAACGAAAGAATTGAAGTTTATGAAGGGAATTGTCTTAGCAGGAGGCAGTGGAACACGCCTCTATCCAATCACCAAAGGTGTTAGCAAGCAGTTGCTTCCTATCTATGATAAGCCAATGGTGTATTATCCCATCAGTGCTTTGATGCTGGCGGGTATTAAAGACATTTTGATTATATCTACACCATACGACCTTCCTGGCTTCAAACGCCTGCTGGGGGAGGGCTCTGATTATGGTGTGCACTTTGAGTATGCAGAGCAGCCCTCTCCTGATGGTCTTGCACAGGCATTTATCATTGGTGAAAAGTTCATTGGTAATGACTCAGTATGTCTGGTACTTGGAGATAACATCTTCTATGGAAGTGGGTTCACTACTCTATTACGTAAGGCAGTTGAGGACGCAGAGAAGAAGGCCAAAGCTACAGTCTTTGGCTATTGGGTTAGCGATCCAGAGCGTTATGGTGTGGCAGAATTCGACAAAGAGGGCAACTGTCTCAGTATTGAAGAAAAACCCAAGGAACCCAAGAGTAATTATGCTGTTGTAGGCCTCTATTTCTATCCCAATAAAGTAGTTGATGTGGCCAAGCATATCAAGCCATCTGCACGTGGTGAATTGGAAATCACTACTGTTAACCAGGAGTTCCTCAAGGATGGTGAACTGAAAGTTCAAGTCTTTGGTCGTGGTTTCGCATGGTTGGACACTGGCACTCACGACAGTCTTGCAGAAGCATCTACTTTTGTTGAGGTAATTGAGAAACGTCAAGGTCTGAAGGTAGCTTGCTTAGAGGGTATTGCCTACCGTAATGGATGGATTTCTGAAGAGAAGATGCGTGAGTTGGCTAAACCCATGCTTAAGAACCAGTATGGTCAATACCTCTTGAAAGTAATAGATGAGATGAAGGAAGAGGTTAACTCAATATCATTTAGAGATATAAAGTAAGTATATAGCAACGATTATTATTGTGGGTATTAAAATGAAAAAGATTCTTGTAACACAGACTTCGATGCCCCCGTATGAGGAGTATATTGAAGAGATTAAAGATATTTGGGAGAGTCATTGGTTAACGAATATGGGGCCAAAGCATAATCTTTTGGAGAATAAACTGAAAGATTATTTGTCGGTGGACAACATTTCTCTCTTCACCAACGGCCATAATGCTTTGGAACTATGTATTCAGGCTATGAACCTGAGTGGTGAAGTCATAACTACTCCTTTTACTTTTGCTTCAACCACCCATGCTATTGTTAGAAATGGTCTGACACCGGTGTTCTGTGACATCAACCCCATTGACTACACAATAGATGTGACTAAGATTGAATCACTTATCACAGACAAGACATCTGCTATCATTCCTGTTCATGTTTATGGCCATGTGTGTAACGTTGAGGAGATTGAGTGCATTGCCAAGAAGTATAGCCTTAAGGTGATTTACGATGCTGCTCATGTTTTTGGCGTTCGTTACAAGGGACAAGGTATTGGTGATTTCGGAGATGCTTCGATGTTCAGTTTCCATGCAACAAAGGTCTATCATACCATAGAGGGTGGAGCAATTTGTTATCATAATGAAGAGTTAGGCAGAGAACTGTACAAACTGCGCGATTTCGGTATCAAGGATGCGGAAACGATTGACGGTGTGGGCTCTAATGCAAAGATGAATGAGTTTGTGGCTGCGATGGGTTTGTGTACTCTGCGTCATGTTGATGAAGAGATACAGAAACGTAAAAAGGTGATAGAGTGTTATCGTGATAATCTATCAGATGTAGAAGGTATTCAGCTGCCACCTATTCAAGATGATGTTCAACCCAACTATTCCTATTTTCCTATTGTTATTGATGAGAAGCGCTTTGGCGCTACAAGAAATGAAGTCTTCGACGCGCTCGCCAAGAACAATATTCATGCAAGAAAATATTTCTATCCATTGACAAATGCCTTTGATGCTTATCATGGAAGATTTGATCCCAACGCAACTCCCGTAGCTGTGCACATTAGCAAACGTGTGCTGACAATACCATTATATGCAGAACTACCATTAGAAGATGTAAAGAGGATAAGTGATGTTATCCGAAGCTTAAAATAGTTGTTGATGGGAAACAGCGATAAAAAAAGGAAAATTGCAAAAAACACCATTCTATTATATTGTAGAATGTTGTTTTTGATGCTAATTGGCCTTTATACCTCCAGAATAATACTTGGAGCTTTGGGCGTTGAAGATTACGGTATATACAATGTTGTAGGAGGTATAGTTACAACGTTTACGCTCATTAGTGCAACCCTGAATGCGGCAATTACACGATTTATTACTTTTGAGTTAGGGAAGGGTGATATAAAACAATTAAATAACGTATTTTCAACGTCATTAAACATCCAGTTTGTTTTCATTATTATAGTGATCATATTATCAGAAACGATTGGATTATGGTTTTTGAATAATAAATTAAATATTCCAGAAGAAAGACTAGTTGCAGCAAATTGGGTATTTCAGTTTTCAATCATATCCTTTTGTGTTCAACTTATCAGCGTTCCATACAATTCGGAAATAGTTGCACATGAAGATATGTCGGCTTTTGCCTATATTAGTCTTTTCGAAGCTTTCGGAAAATTACTTGTTGCGACATTGATTTCATATACTACGCATGATAAACTTATTGTATATGCATTTTTATTGACTTGTATTAGCTTTATAACGCGATACATTTATGGGAGATATTGTCACAAACATTATGAGGAAGCAAAATATCATTTTAGAATAGATAAGGATCTTCTTAAAAGAATGTTTTCATTCTCTGGGTGGAATATGATAGGTGCAGGTTCTTACGTTTTAATGTATAATGGTGTTGACTTCTTGATTAACATATTCTTTGGAGTTACTATAAATGCAGCAAGGGGAGTCGCTTCAACAGTGAATGGCGTGGTCATGCAGTTTGTAAATAACTTCTCTATGGCAATAAAACCTCAGATTACAAAATCCTATGCAGAGTATGATTTCAAATATATGTTCGATCTTATTTTTAAGGGCGCAAGAATTTCGTATCTTCTTTTATTGTTCATAACAATCCCAATTATTACAGAATCAAATTTGATTATATCATTATGGTTGAAAGAGGTCCCTGAAAATGCCCCATTATTTGCCAATCTTATATTAGTTGTGTCTCTTATATCAGTTCTGTCTGAAACAATGTATACGGCCATTATGGCGACGGGTGTTATTAAAACATATCAGATTTGCGTTGGTGGTATAGGTCTTCTAATATTTCCTTTGGTCTGGTTGGCGCTTCTTTTAGGATTACCTGCATTCTATGCATATATTATTCATGCAATAATTTTCATCATACAGTTGATCTATAGAATCTTGTATATGAAAAGAAACTTTGGGATGAAAATAAGTGATTTCTGTTCAAAGGTGTTAATAAAAATAGGCGTAGTAACGCTTTTGGCCTCTTTTGCACCAGCAATAATTGCATTTACTATGCCAGATGGAATGCAGAGACTTCTTTTAGTTGGTGTAAGCTTCATTCTTTTATATATTCCAATAGTCTATTATATCGGATTAGAAGATGATGAGAGGCGTTTTATTCAAAATAGAATTTACAGAATAATAAGAAAAAATGGATAATAATAAATCGCAATATATACATATTGGAACATTCCAGTCTATCGATAAAGAGATATTAAGTAAGATTATTGAGGCATCGTTTGATATAGGAGTATATTCTTTTGATACTGCACCAAGTTATAAAACGGAGGCTTTGTTGGGAAGTTTGCTTTCAGAGAAAAGTAAACAATACGGAATTGATAGATCATCATTATATATAAGCGATAAAATTGATGATACTCAAATGGAGGAAAGTGAAGGGGAAATAACAAGATATTTAGAGCAGGCATTGCTAAAATTAAAAGTCGATTACATTGATACGCTTTTTATCCACTGGCCATTTGAAAGGTATTTAAATAAAACATGGGAAACTATGGGCCAGTTAAAGGAACAAAAAAAGATTAAAGAGATAGGGTTATGTAATGTTCGAGTAAGGCATATTACAAAGATCATTGAGGAAACGGGAATAAAACCGGATGTAATACAGATAGAAAGACACCCACTTCGCACATGCGACGACGAGGTGAGTTATTGTAACGATAATGGGATTTTAATACAGGCATACTCTCCGCTTTGTAGGATGACAAATAAAATAACTCAAAATCAATTGTTGAAAACATTAGCAGATAAGCACGAAAAGTCTATTCCACAAATTATACTAAGATGGCACATTGACACTGGTGTAGTACCTGTTTTTACAACTCATAGGGTTGAGCGTATAAAAGATAACTGTGACATATTTGGTTTTAAATTAACAGACAACGAAATTGCGGATATAAATAAACTCAATGAGAATTATAAAATATTCTTAGAGTCATATTGCTGTCCGGGTTTCTAATATACGTAATTAATATGGTTGTTTTCATAGTCGTGTTTATAATTCTGGCATCCGTAATAGTCACTTATTGGTCGAATAAACGGCTATTAAATAAAATTAAATCATATAAGTTTCATCTTCTTGAAGATGAAAAAAGAAATTTTGACATTCTTGTTATTGGTGACAATTACAATGTTGAGCTAGTCAATAAGAATGTATATAAAAACTGTTTAAAATATAGAAGTTTATATTCCTCCTATCTTATTTTAAGAGAAAGATTTAGTTTGTTGAGAGAAGATGGAGAAGGTGTAGTGTTCATTGTGGCAAGGAAAAATAATGTAACGGGTATCTCACCAATAGACTATATAAATTTTCATCAAATTACTTGCAAGAGACTTAATTGTACTCCCAATAGATTTAGAAGAAAATTCCCTATAGCATCATATGTGATTTGGTATTTAAAACAGATTTTTTCTATGAAAAAACCAAATAAAATGACGTGGGAAGAATTGGCCATGCGAATAAATAGTTTTTGCAATGAACGTAATATTATAGTAGAAATTATAGAATTATGAGTTATTATTATTCCGAGATGAGAAATATTCAAATTCTCATTTACCTCCTAAAATACTATAAAATCAAAAAAATTATTGTCTCTCCGGGGCAGTGTAATGTTCCGTTTGTGGCAAGCATCCAGCAAGATAATTTTTTTGAAATATATTCATGCGTAGATGAAAGATCTGCAGCATATATGGCAGTAGGTATGGCAGAAGAAACAGGTGAACAAATTGTTATTAGCTGCACCGGTGCAACTGCATCTCGTAATTATATGTCGGCAATGACAGAAGCATATTATAGAAAGCTGCCTATTATTGTCATAACTTCATCTCATGACGACGTTTCCCGCGGGCATCTTATCGCACAAGTAACCGACCGTTCTACACCACCTTCGGATGTGGCTGTTTGCAGTCTTAGTTTACCATGTGTTGTTAGCAAGGAAGATGAATGGGATTGCACTATCAAGATAAATAGAGGGTTGCAAATGTATAAGTTAAATCCCGGCCCCGTACATTTTAATCTAATGCGCGACAGGGGGCCTGGGGGAAATAATGTGAAAGAACTTCCAACTGCACATATAATTGATTTGTATAAGCATGGAGAACTGTTACCCGTTATAGAAGCAAATAAACGTGTTGCTGTCTTTATTGGTAGTCACAGAAGATTTACTGATTCTGAGGTAAAGATTATTGATAATTTTTGTGGATTACATAACAGCGTGATATTTAGTGATCATACGGGTGGTTATAAAGGGAAGTACTTAATACAATATGCGCTTCTGGGCGCTCAAGATACTCTGCGATATGATTTAGGAGACATTGATTATTTAATTCATATTGGAGAAATATCGGGTGACTATGATACTCTTCAAAGGATTAAGCCAAAGGAAGTGTGGAGAGTGAGTGAAGATGGTATGTTCCGAGATACATTTAAAAAACTCTCCAAAGTGTTCTGTATGTCGGAATTGGAATTTTTCTCTAGTTATAACTCGGGGGGTGAAATTAATACTTCTTATTATGAAAGTTTGAGAAATAAATATAATGAATTGTATAACCACATACCTGATCTCCCTTTCTCAAATCTATATGTAGCAAATAGGTTATCTAGTTGTATTCCATCAAATAGTACGTTATACTTCGGTATATTACATTCACTAAGGTGTTGGAACTTTTTTGAACTTCAACAGAATATTAGAACAGTAAGTAATGTCGGTGGATTTGGGATTGATGGTATTGTTTCATCAATGCTAGGCGCGTCTTTATGTGACAATAATAAGTTGTATTTTGCGGTTTTAGGAGATTTATCTTTTTTCTATGATATGAATAGTATCGGAAATAGAGCGTTATCTAACAATGTGAGAATTCTCGTTATTAATAATGGGCATGGACAAGAATTCCAGTTCTACAATAGGGCGAGTGCCTTCATGGGGGAAGACGTTAACAAATTTGTAGCTGCCGCAGGACATTTTGGGAATAAGTCCAAAGATTTGCTAAAGCATTATGCTAATGATTTGGGCTTTGATTATTTGTCTGCTTCATCAAAAGACGAATTTGAAAAGAAATATAAAGAGTTTGTAAATACAAATATTACAAATAAACCAATACTATTTGAGGTTTTTACTAATAATGACGATGAAAATGAGGCTCTTAGGAGAATTCGAAATATTGAGGTAGATGAAACTGTAGTGGCTAAGATGAAGTTAAAAAAGGTAGTAAAAGGTGTCAAATCATTATTAACAGGGGATTAATAATAAAAAATGTCAAATAATAGTAAAGTTAGAATTATATCATACCAGAACGCCCAAAACTACGGAGCCGTCCTGCAGGCATTCGGTCTTCAACAGGTCATCAAAAGTTTAGGCTTCGAGGATGTGATATTTATTAATTACTGTCCCAAATATTTAAAGGATAGGTATGTTGTGTTTCCTGCAAAATGGTATCTGCCCCCCCAACGGGGTATAATAAACATCCTTAAATACTACATTAGTATGCCAATTTCAATGGTATGTAGGTGGGTACGAAATAGAGCGATTAATAAATCTAGGAAACTACTTATTACTCAATCAGAACAACAATATAGATGTTTTGAAGACTTCGTAAACGTTCCATGTGAATACCTTATTTTAGGCAGTGACCAGATATGGAGCACATGGATAACAGGCATGCCCGACCCCGTTTTTTATGGCAAAGGGGATTACAAAGGATTAAAAAGGATTATCTCTTACGCCCCTAGCAGCGAAATGTCCACTTTTAATAACCAAGAATATATCAGCGTTATTGAAGAATACTTAAAAGGAATAGACTGTATCAGTGTTAGGGAGAAGTCCGTCAGTAAGCTGTTGAATGAAAAATTGGGCATTGGTTCAAAAGTTTGTGTTGACCCTACAATACTAAGCGGGAAAGCATTTTTTGACCAAATAGCAGCAAAAAGGAAGGTTAACAAGAACTACATACTTGTTTACTCTTACAAATGCCATTCTGATTTTATTCAGAGTCTTATTAAAACTGTTCCTGAATATGAAAAATATGAGATACACTATATAGGGTTCGCACCATCTGGGGTACGCGATATCTTCAACAAAAAGTGTCATAATGAAATATCTGTAGAGGAGTTCGTTTCATTTTTTAAATATGCTTCATATATTGTTACCAATTCTTACCATGGATTGGCTTTCTCCCTTTTATTTAACCAGAAATTCATAGTAGCCTACGAAGAAGGAAAATCAACACGTTGCGAGTCGTTGCTGTTACAGATAGATGCGTCTGACAAGTTAGTACATCAAACGAGTGAAGTTAACTGGGACAATTTTGACTTTGAACATATTAATGAAAGGCTGGAAATATTAAGAAATGACTCCAAGCAGTTTCTAATTAATTCATTATTTGAAATATGAGGATTTTGCATTGTTTATACGATGATAAGTTTATGGATGGCACTATCAGGGTTTACGAGTCTGATAAACGACATACAAATGAATATGTGTTAGTAAAGCGGTCACCTGAAAATTACAAGTTCAGATATTTGAAATCTGACAAGGTAAAAGTGATAACGCCAAAAATGTTCTTGACGATGGCGCCAGGCTTTAATGTGGTAATACTCCATTCGTTTTTCTGCCTTAAGTATTATTATATTTCGAAAATTTCAAAGAAGTGTAAAGTTGTTTGGTATGCTTGGGGGTTTGATATATATGGGAATTCATGCCCTATAGTTCCTCTCAAATTATATTCAGAAGAGACCCAAAAATTCGTTGAGAGGAAACATTTGCCTAAAAATATCAAAAAATATGTAATTGGCCTCTTGGCAAAACTGAAAGATATTTTCGAGGGATTATGGTTGAATAATGCAATTAGTAGAGTTGACTATTTTTCTGGTGTTTTCCCATACGAATACGACTTAATAAGGAGCAATCACCCGTGTTTTAGTGCTAAAAAGGTCGATTTTTATTATGGTGATGTTGATTTTTTTATAAAAGATAAAATAAACCATAATATTGAGCATGGCAAGGTTAATGTGATTATAGGCAATTCGGCCGATCCCAATAACAATCATCACGATGCCTTAACGGCACTTTCGAAGGTCGAACTGCCTAGACAATCTAAAATAATCATACCTTTGAGTTATGCTGGACCAGTGGAGTATGTTCAATGGGTGAAGGATTATGCTGAGTCGTTATTTCCAGGAAGAGTTAACGCCCTTTTAGATTATATGCCGCTACAAGACTATCTTGGTCTGATTTCTCATTGTAAAGTGGCAATATTCTACCATGAGAGGCAGCAAGCATCAGACAATATCTTTATGCAGATGATGTATGGAGCGAAAGTATATATGTCTGAAACATCTTTAGCATATAAATACTTGAAAGAAGCCGGGTTCGTAGTGTTTTCACTACAATCTGAAGCTGGTTCACTTCTCGATGAAATATCGGATGAGATGGTGATGACAAACAGAAGGTTGTTATGTGAAAAGTATTCTGACCATACTATCAAGAATCGTGTTTTCACGATAAACAAGCAAATTGAAGATGATCTAAATAATTAGTTTGATGACAACATGCCTAGTTCTTAAGTCATTCAAGAACATTAATGATGGAGCCGTTCTGTGAGTAGTGCTCAAGTTTAAAGTTCATTTTTTACTAGTCAGAAAATCACCCTTTAAGTCAAAATGGCAAAAAAGAAGAGATATATTGTAATAGTTTAGAATTCATAAATAGAGATGATAAGTATTGTTATACCCATATACAATACTTCCATTTATTTGGAAGATTGTTTATTAAGCGTTTTAAATCAGACATATAAAGATTTAGAAATTATTCTAGTAGATGATGGGTCAACAGATAATTCATTGGAAATATGTCATAGTTTCTCAAAAATAGACAAACGAATTAAAGTGTTTCATAAAGAAAATTCTGGTGTTTCTGCAACAAGAAATTATGGAATAACGAAGGCAACAGGCGAATTTTTGTCTTTTTGTGATTCAGATGATATTCTATCTCTCTCATTGTATGAAACTCTTTATACAAAGATGTTAGAATATAATGTAGATAGAATAACAGCAGGCTACCAGTATCTATATCCTTCTGGTCGAACCGTAAAGTGTATTGAAAGAAGACCAGATGGGCGTTATGAGACTAATGAGTTGATTAGTGAAATGATTGATGATGGGTCGTTATCAGGTTTTTTGTTTTCTGGGGTCAACAATACATTATTTAGAAAATCCATTATAGACAAGTATAATATCATTTTTAATGAGAATATAAGGTATAATGAAGATAGTCTGTTCAGTTTGGAATATGCTATTCGGTCAAGGTCATTATATTCTATACAAAGCATGCCTTTTTATTCCTATAGACAACACGCAACATCTGCAACATCAAAGAAAAAAGAAGGGGATATATATAAACCATTAAAAGAATATATTTTAACAAATTTAAATCATATTGACAATTTAAATCTTGAAGTGCAGCTAAAGCGTCGAAATGTCACAGAAACTTTATGGGAGGTGCTTGAAATATCAAGGTTCGGTAAAGGAGTTACGGCAATAAAAGATATTCATAATGTCATTATGCAGCGTAACATAAAGAATGATGTAAAATATCTTCAGCCAGATAAAATGAATAAATATAAGAGAATTTATCTGTTTCTTTTAAAACATAAAATGGCTACAACTCTATTTGTTTTGTCAAAGTATCTTTTACCAATAGCATCGAAATATTTATCAAGATAGGGAAGATAGGGAAGATAGGGAGATGGAATATCTATATATTGTTGCTATATCATTATTACTATCTTTCATCATTGAAAGATATAATTCTAGAATTGCTTTACTGGTCCTGTCCTTATTCCTGTCATCTATATGTGGATTAAGGGGGCCAGAAGTTGGAATTGATACTGAAAATTATATTAGATATTTAAATGACATTCAATTACGAGGAGTAGGGTATGGTAGTGAATGGGGTTTTTCTTTAATCTCATACTATCTTATGTATTTTTTTCAATTACCCTATATTCCTCTTTTTATTTATTCATTAATAACAAATTTTTTAATCATATATCGTATATGGGAATTCAAGGATAAAGCATCATTTCCTCTTATGATATTAATTTTCTTGGCCTTTTATTATCCATACACTTTTATAATAGTGAGACAGATGCTAGCAATCTCTTTAATTTTTTGGGGGTCAAGGTATATAGAAAAGGGGAAGTTGTCTAGATATTTATTATATAATGTTATAGCAATTACATTCCATACATCATCTATAATATGTTTAGTATTAGCTTTTATAGCATATTTAAAAAGAGCAAAAAAACAATTTAGATTAGCTATAGGAGTTTGTTGTTTTTTTTTATTGATAATATGTTTAATTGCCTTGGAAACAAGGTTATATAAATATCAGCAATACGAGGGTACCCAGGAATTTACATTTCAAATAATGACAATTGTTGAGCTTTTGGTGTATTTTTATGTTGCGTTTTTATCTGGAAACATATACAAACCATCTTTTTGTATTTCGAAATCAAAAAGATGGTTCGGGATAAGTAAGCAAATCAGTAAAACTTATGGGCTTGGTATAATACTGTATGCCTGTGGTATGTTTATGACATTTACGAATAGAATAGGGCTATATTTTCTGATGTTTGGAATACCATTCTGGGGCCAGCTTTCATGTGCTAGATATCATAAAAGGAAATATAACATACTAATTCTAATGTTGATTTTTATAAAATTGTTTTCTATTATTATGTCAGAAAATAGAATAACAGCAAATTATTATACATTTTTAAATCTATTATGAGAGAAAAATTAGTTAGTGTTGTAATAACAACGTATGGAAACCGTCAAGATTATTTGTTAGAGGCGGTGAAAAGTGTCAATAGTCAATCATATAAGAATATTGAGACAATAGTTGTCGACGACAATGGCATAAATTCAACAGAGCAAATGCAAAACAGGAAATTGTTTGAGGATAAAGAAGGTATAATATATTATCCTTTAACAAATAATAGCGGAGCTCAGGTTGCAAGAAATACAGGAATTTTAATTTCAAATGGCGATTATATTGCATTCCTAGATGATGATGACATTTGGGAGAAGGAAAAAATTCAAAAGCAAGTTGATTATTTAGAAAAGAATAGTCTTGATCTTGTTTTTTGTAACGGATATAGGTTTTATAACGATAATATCAATGACAAAGTAATTTATCAGGAAAATTTCCAATCAGGTCATATTATAACATTTAATTCAGAATTGGAAGGGGACTTGATTGGATCCACCTCTCACCCATTAATGAGAAAAGCCTGTCTTGCAAAAACAGGACTGTTTGATGTTTCATTAGAGGCAAGACAAGATTATGATATGTGGATTAGATTCTGCAAGTATTATAAAGTTGGTGGTATTAATGAGAACCTGTTCTTTTATAGATACCATCCTGGAGTAAGAATTACAAAAAGTATTGCCAAAGATATTGATAGTTACAGAAAGTTATACAAAAAATATAAAAAGGACTATAATTCAAATAGCAAAGCTAAATCAAACATTTTGTTTGTACTTGGTATGTCTTTTTTAAAGAATAGAGACGTATTGAGAGCTTTTTATTACAGTGTTTATTCGTTTTGTGTTAATCCCATCAATATAGTTTCAACCGTATATTCATATTATATAAAGAAAAAACGGTTTTAAAGATAATCAGGTATATAGCGCTTTATTAATAACTATGGTAGACTACAAGAAGATAATACGAAGTAAATCATTGAGACTTTCATTGTTAAAGGCACTTAGTTGGGTCCCAGATACTATTATGGTTAGATTTCAGTATTGGTTGAAATTTGGCTTCTTTCCAGATCTTAAATCTCCAAAGAGATACTCAGAAAAGATGCAATTATATAAATTAAAATACCGTAATCCTGTATTATCACAATGTGTTGATAAATATGACGTTAGGGATTATATTAAAGGAAAAGGCTTTGGTGATTATCTTGTTCCTTTGTATGGAGTTTATGATAAGATAGAAGATGTTGTTATTAAAGATTTACCGAAACAATTTGTTGTTAAGAATACAACAGGTGGTGGCGGAATGAATGTAATAATTGTTAAAGACGTATCTAAACTTAATTGGAAAGAGATTTGTGATCAGGTTAACAAATGGCCTATTCACCATAAAGGAGATGTTGATGTTGGTCGTGAATGGGCATACACAAATATGCCAAGGACGAAAATTCTTGTGGAAAAATTATTAGAACCATTAGATAAACATGGCCTGGTCGATTATAAATTTTTTTGCTTTAACGGGAGAGCCGAGTATCTATATGTGATGAGTGATAGAGTATTTGGTAAAGACGCTGCACTTGCAATATATGATAGGAATTTTAATAAGACGGATTATTATGAAAAAGGAGAAAGAAGGTCCACAGATATTCTTCCTAGACCAAAAAATTATTTGAAAATGCTAGAAATTGCAGATAAGTTATCTGAGGACTTTCCACAAGTCCGAGTTGATTTATACAATATTGATGGTTCTATATATTTTGGAGAGTTAACTTTTTATGATGAAAGCGGATATGTAAGATTTGACCCAGATTCATTTGATTATGTTCTAGGGGATCTTTTCAAGATTGATACTTTTGTTTAATATTAATACTATTGTTTAATGATGAATAAATTTTTAATTATTTCAAGGATAATAAAATTGTTCCACAACTGCTTAACAAATGATGATAAATCTGATAATAGAGAAGGGGAAGGCAGAGGATTGGGCATTCAAGGTATTGATATGTTTTATTAAGGATAAGTAATATAACAATGATAAAAGTAGGTATAATTGGCTCGACTGGTTATGCGGGCAATGAATTGGTAAGATTGCTGCTCCAACGCAGTGATGTGAAGATAGTATGGTATGGCTCTCATAGCTATATTGGCAAGAAGTATTCAGATGTTTATAGGAATTTCTTCAAGCTGGTAGAGGCCGAGTGCTTAGATGATAATCTGGAACAACTCGTAGAACAAGTTGATGTTGTGTTTACAGCAACACCACAAGGACTCTGTGCTGCTCTTGTATCTGATGATGTTCTTAAGAAAATAAAGGTCATTGACTTGAGTGCCGACTTCCGTATCAAGGATGTTGCTGTATATGAGAAATGGTATGGCATAGAACACAAATCTCCTCAGTTTATACCGGAAGCTGTATATGGTCTATGTGAAATCAATCGCGAAGCAGTGAAGAAAGCACGGATAGTAGCCAACCCTGGTTGTTATCCTACATGCTCAACTCTTTCAATACAGCCTGTACTGAAAGCTGGTTTGATTGATCCAAAGAGCATCATCATTGATGCAAAGTCAGGCACATCTGGTGCTGGCAGGGGAGCTAAGGTTGATAACCTCTATTGTGAAGTGAACGAGACTATCAAAGCATATGGAGTAACTGTTCATAGACATACACCTGAGATTGAAGAACAGCTGAGTTATATTGCCGGTAAGGAGGTTCTAATAAATTTCACGCCTCATCTGGTTCCTATGAATAGGGGCATTCTGATAACAGCATACGCTAATCTTCTTAAGCCTGTTACATACGAGGAGGTGAAGAAACTCTATGATGACTGCTATGAAGGTGAAAGGTTCGTAAGAGTGCTGGATAAGAACATTTGCCCAGAAACAAGGAATGTTCACGGAAGTAACTATGTGGATGTTAACTTCAGGATTGATGAGCGCACTAATCGTATCATTATGATGGGTGCGATGGATAATCTTGTAAAAGGTGCAGCCGGTCAGGCTATCCAAAATATGAACCTGATGTTTGGCTTACCTGAGGAGACAGGCCTTCTTCAAGTACCGATGTTCCCTTGTTAATTGATTTGTGTAGATGGAGTTACGAACTATGACCCCTGGAGACTATGACAAGGTTTATGCACTTTGGAAAAGTATCAAGGGTTTTGGTATTAGAAAGGTTGATGATTCGAGGGAAGGCGTTGAAGCCTTCTTGAAAAGAAATCCAACAACAAGTGTAGTTGCGGAAAAGGATGGAGAAATAGTAGGGTCGATTCTTTGTGGGCATGACGGTAGATATGGATATATGTATCACGTTTGTGTGAAGGAAAAGTTTCGCCGCCAGGGAATAGGTAAAGATATGGTTGTTTTCTGTATGAGGGCTTTAAAAGAAGAACATATCAATAAGATTGCTCTTATTGCCTTCATAACCAATGATGCAGGAAACGCTTTTTGGCATCAGATAGGCTGGAAACCTCGTGCAGATTTGAACTACTATGATTTTACCCTCAACGAAGAGAATATTATAGCATTTAATGAATAATGAAACAGATAGTAGGAGGCATAACTGCCGCAAAAGGCTTTGAGGCAGCGGGTGTGAATGCCGGCATCAAATACAAGAACCGCAACGATATGGCGATTATCTTTAGCGAAAAGCCATGTGTTGCTGCTGGAGTGTTTACGACCAATGTTGTAAAGGCTGCACCTGTCCTTTGGGATAGGTACTTGATTGATCATTTTGATGATATGCATGCCGTTATCATTAATGCAGGCATAGCCAATGCATGTACAGGAGAGGAAGGTATGAGTTATTGCAGGAAAACTTCTGATGCAGCTGCAAAACTGTTAAATATTGATGCTAATAGTGTTGCAGTGGCCTCAACTGGTGTCATAGGAATGCAACTACCTATAGATAGAATAATCAATGGCATTTCCTTATTAAAGGATGCCAAAGGTGGTTCTCTCGAACATGGTCATGTGGCGGCACAGTCTATCATGACAACTGACACCAAACCCAAAGAAATTGCATTTCAATTTGAGGTAGGTGGCAAGACAGCAACCATTGGAGGTATGTGCAAAGGCTCAGGAATGATACACCCCAATATGTGTACCATGCTTTGCTTTATATCTACTGATGTCGCCATTAAGAAATCTCTATTGGCTGAAGCACTCAGTAATGATGTGGTGGATACATTCAACATGGTATCAGTAGATGGAGATACTTCCACCAATGATACTGTGCTCGTAATGGCAAATGGAGAAGCCGGTAACGCCATAATTAAGAGTAAAGGCGCAGATTACGACGAGTTTTGTAAAGCCCTTCATGCGGTAATGGAGGGTATTTCAAAGATGATTGCCGGTGATGGAGAAGGTTGTACTTGCTTATTTGAGTGCAAAGTGGTAAATGCTAACACTAAAGAAAACGCAAGAACACTTGCTAAGAGTGTTATTACATCGAACCTGACTAAGGCTGCCATATTTGGACATGATGCCAACTGGGGTAGAATTCTTTGTGCGCTAGGATACTCTGGGGTTAATTTTGATCCTTATAAGGTGGATATCTTCTTTGAAAGTAAAGCTGGTAAACTCAAGATTGTTGAAAACGGTATCAGTACTGGCTATAGCGAGGAAATGGCTACAGAGATTCTTTCACAGGAATATGTAACGGCTCTGTGCGACATGAAAGATGGTACGGAAGAAGCAACAGCCTGGGGCTGTGACTTAACATACGAATACGTGAAGATTAACGGAGATTATAGATCATAGAAAACGAAAGGGCAATTAGGTATGTATGAGGAACTTATAAAAAAGGCGGAAGTGCTGATAGAGGCATTGCCTTACATTGAGAGATTTAATCGTAAAGTAGTTATCATTAAGTATGGTGGAAGTGCTATGCTGGATGAAAACTTACAAAAGCAAGTAATCCAGGATGCTGTTCTACTTAAGTTGGTAGGATTCAAGCCAATTATCGTCCATGGAGGCGGTAAAGAAATTAGCAAATGGGTAGAGAAAGCCGGTATGGAGGCTCGTTTTGTTAATGGACTCCGGGTAACCGATGAACCCACAATGGAAATCGCTGAAATGGTGCTTAACCGTGTGAACAAAACTTTGGTTAAGATGATTGAGCAATTAGGTGTTCACAGTATTGGTATTAGTGGCAAGGACGGTGGAATGCTTCATGTACACAAAAAACTCTCAAAAGGCGAGGATATAGGTCTGGTGGGTGAGATAGATAGTGTTAATCCAAAAATACTCAACGACCTTATTGCCAATGATTATCTTCCAGTTGTTTGCCCTGTGGGTTATGACGATAACTTTGATACATATAATATCAATGCGGATGATGCAGCCTGTGCTATTGCAAAGGCCATGAAGGTGGAGAAACTGGCATTCCTTTCTGACGTGCCTGGGGTATTAAGAGATCCAAGCGATCCATCTTCACTGATATATGAGCTTCCGTATGATGAACTGACCACACTCATTGAGAGTGGCGCAATTACGGGCGGAATGCTGCCCAAGTTGAAGAGTTGTAAGGACGCTATTGATTATGGAGTTTCTCGCGTTCACATTATGGATGGTCGTATTCCACATTGCGTATTACTTGAAATCTTCACCAATCAAGGCATAGGTACGGCAATAATTAGTAAAAATGGTAAACAGTATTATAAAGGTTAAATCATGAGCAGAACAGAACAAATCAAGCATGTCTCAGATGCTGCCTACCTTTCTATCTATAAAAGATTTCCGATTGCCTTCGATCATGGAGATGGTGTATATCTCTATGATGCAGACGGGAAAAAGTATTTGGATTTTGGTGCAGGTATAGCAGTTATGGGCTTGGGTTATGGTCACAAGCGTTATAACGAGGCTTTGAAAGCACAGATAGATAAGCTTATTCATACATCAAATCTCTTTTATCATGAACCAGGAGCAATTGCTGGCCAGAAATTGCGTGAGGCCTCTGGCCTACAACACGTGTTCTTTACCAATAGCGGTACAGAGGCCGTAGAAGGCGGTCTTAAGCTGGCAAAAAAACATGCAAATAAAGCAGGCAAGCAAAACTATAATATCATCGCTATGGAGCATAGTTTCCATGGTCGCTCTTTAGGTTCTTTGAGTGTAACCGGTAAGTCACAGTATAGAGAACCATTTGAACCATTGCTGCCTAATATTGACTTTGCAGAATATAACAACCTGGCAAGCGTAGAAGCTCTCATTAATGACAACACCTCAGCAGTTATTATGGAAACGGTTCAGGGCGAAGGTGGCGTTTACCCTGCCACACAAGAATTCATAGAGGGGGTAAGAACTCTTTGTAACAAACATAATGCTCTGCTGATTTTGGATGAGATACAATGTGGCATGGGCAGAACAGGCTCTATGTTCGCTTATCAGAGATATGGTATTATGCCAGATATTCTACTATGTGCTAAGGCTTTAGGATGCGGAGTCCCTGTTGGAGCTTTTGTTTGCAACGATAAGGCTGCCTCTATGACATATGGTGATCATGGTACAACTTATGGAGGTAACCCTTTCGTCTGTGCTGCAGTCAGTGAAGTCTTTGATATCTTTAAAGATGAAAAGATTATAGAGCATGTAAATGAAGTTGGGTTGTTTCTTTGGAACAAGTTGGAAGAACTAAAGGAAAAATATGATTGTATCGTTGACCATCGTGGTGTTGGTTTGATTCAGGGGCTGGAGTTTAAAAAGAATCCTTCCGAGATAGTTAAGAATGCCTTGGATAAAGGGCTTGTTTTGATAGCAGCAGGGAATAATACAATTAGATTTGTACCACCATTAATTATTTGCAATAAAAATGTAAATGATTTTATAACTGTTATTGAGAATTTAATTAAGGAAAATTAGTATAATTAGTTTTGGGATAGTTATTGTTACCTATGTTGTTATATCATAGATTGTTGGTAAGTTATTATAATAGTTAAGTGTGAAATGAATAAAAAAAGGCTTAGAGAAGTAGGAAGGTGGATAATTACTATCATCTTGTCACCTTTGTATTTCCCCCATATTTGTTGCTTTATTATTGGTCTGGGTGGGGGTAATATCGACAAAGATCTTGAACGATATAAAATTGCCTATAGAAAATCGTCACCCAATTTTTTGTTTTTGTTGTACATGCTACACAATGATAAGTATTATCGCAGCCTTTTTTACTATCGCATTGGACCAATTATTTCGATGTTCTTAAATTGGTATAGGCCAAGTGATAAATATTTCAAAATAGCGTGGGATTTGAAAATGGCTGGTGGTCAGCTTTTTTATCATCCATTCTCTACTATATTAAATGCAGATAGTATTGGAACCGGTTTTAGTTGTGCTCAATGTACTACATTGGGATGGGCTAAGAATAAGCGTCCGATTATTGGAAATAACGTAAAATTGGGTGCATCAGTGACAATCATAGGTGGAGTAACAATAGGGAACAACGTTATCGTCGGAGCTGGAAGCGTCGTAGTAAAAAATATTCCGGATAATTGTGTGGTAGCAGGAAATCCTGCAAAGATTATTAAATATTTAGACCCGATATGATTTTTAATTCTTTCAATTTCCTTATCCTTTTTCCCCTTCTTTTCCTTCTGTATTATCTGATATCGGCAAGGATCCCGAAGTGGAGGAATACATATCTACTTTTGGTAAGTTACCTTTTATATGCAAATTGGAAGCCGGTATATGCCTTGATACTTCTTGGCGTAACTCTGGTGACGTATTTTTTTGCGAGGTGGGTAGAGAATAGTAAACGAAGTGTAAAAATCGTAGCTGGGGGGGCAATTTTGACACTTTTACCCCTGCTCGTGTTCAAATATTATAACTTTATTAATAACTCCGTATATGATCTTCTATCTTCAGTTGGACTGAGATTCCAAATGGTGGGATTGAATTGGGCGATACCGATGGGTATAAGTTTTTTCACATTCCAAGCTCTTGGCTATATGCTGGACGTGTACCATCAGCGCATAAAGGCAGAGCGTGATTTTTTAACCTACGCATTGTTTGTTTCGTTTTTCCCTTCTATCGTGGCAGGCCCTATCAACAAGGCATCATTAGTTATTCCTCAGATAAAAGCACTCAGGCCGTACTTTGATTATGGAAAGGCGGTAGAGGGACTGAAGATGCTATTGTGGGGTATGTTCATGAAAGTGGTGGTAGCAGATAGAGTAGCACTCTATGTCGATACGGTGTTCCCTAGCTACATGAATTATACGGGTGTTACCTGTTTTGTGGCGAGCATTCTATATACCATTCAGATTTATGCCGACTTTGCGGGCTATTCGTTGATGGCTATTGGAGTAGGAAAGACGTTAGGGTTTGAGCTGAAAGAGAACTTTCGTAGACCCTACTTTGCTGTAAGTGTTACAGACTTTTGGCGCAGGTGGCATATATCACTGTCCACCTGGTTGAAGGATTATGTGTATATTCCATTAGGCGGTAGCAGGTGTTCAAAGTTGAGAAACTACTGGAATATCTTTGTTACGTTCTTGGTGAGTGGTATTTGGCATGGAGCCAATTGGACGTTCATCGTTTGGGGAATTTGGCATGGCGTTTTCCAAATAATAGAAAAGGCCATTGGGCAGCAGAAATGTGAATATGGTTGGTTTGGAAAGAGCGTTAAGATATTGATTACATTCCTGTTGGTTAACTTTGCTTGGATATTCTTTAGAATGCCAACATTAGGTGAGGCAGTTGGAATGATAGGACGCATATTTGATTCAACACTTCAAAAGACACTCTATGTAAGTGGATTTACCGATCTTGCTTTTGTATTATTTGGTGTATTGATGCTCATCCTTAAGGATGTAACTGACGAGTTTTTTCCGTCACGTTTCAAAGTGCTTGATAATCGTCATGTTATGGTACGATGGTGTGGCTACCTGTTCATAATGGTTGCGGTTTTGCTGACGGGCGTGTTTGGAGCGGACCAGTTTATCTATGCAAATTTTTAGGGTATGAAGAAGTTCTTATTGTTCTTATTGAAAGTAGGGCTCTTCTTTCTGGCCCTGATAATTGTTGACAAAGCACTTGGAATGGCGTTCGCTTATATGGGAAAGCATTCCAAGGGTGGCTACGTAGGTCATCACGTATATGTGACCGACAAAACTAATGAAGATATACTGATATTTGGTTCTTCTAGAGCCATTCATCACTACAATCCGCAGATAATCACCGATTCGTTGGGTATGACTTGCTACAACTGTGGGCAGGATGGTAATGGTATCGTTCTGTTTTATGGTGTGTGGCAGATGATCAAGGAACGGTATCAGCCAAAGATGATAATTTATGACATATCATCAACCTTTGATTTGTATGAGGTTGAAAGTAATCAAAAATATTTAGGATGGCTTAGAGCAGATTATGATAGACAAGCTATTAAAGATCTTTTCTTAGAGATAGACCCTACGGAAAAATACAAGATGACGAGTATGCTCTATAGATATAATTCAAAGTTTATGCAAAATTTGACAGATTATATTCATCCAATATTTTCCATCGAAGGCAATGGTTATCTTCCGCTCGAAGGAGAAATGGATACAATGAAGGTTAGAAAAAAGGAAGGGGTTCATATTATACCGTCATTAGACTCTATCAAAATAGGTTTTTTAAACAAATTCATTGATGATGTAAAATGGAGTAAAATTTGTTTTGTCGCATCGCCATCATGGTATGGAATGGATGAAGAAACATTAAAGCCAATTATAGATATTTGCCATAAGAAACACATTCCATTTATTGATTTTTCTAATAATCTTAAATACATTCATAATAACAAATATTTCAGCGACGGTTCTCATTTGAATGCTGTGGGCGCTGACGAATTTACAAAAGACCTGATTAACAAGCTAAAAGGTGTTAAAATTGAATGAAAGATAATTAAATCTAGACGCTTCAGGTGGCCCAAGCTGCCCTAAACGGCTGTTTTTAAGCCTGGACGTCAAAATTGACAGTTAACATAAAGAATGAGTAAAATATTATTTTTAGCCAATCATTTTATAACACTCCATTCATTTAGAAAGGAGATGATTCAAGAGATGGTAAATGGCGGACATAAGGTTTGGCTTTCATTGCCCAAGGATTCTGATAATGTTTTCTTTGAAAACTTAGGCTGTAAAATAATTGAAACAAAAATAAGCCGAAGAGGAATAAACCCTATTAAAGATATAAGACTTATTAGGGACTATAAGCGAATTATTAAACAAATTAAACCTGATATTATTTTCTCATTCACAATCAAACCAAATATTTACGGAACAATAGCAAGCAATTCGCTGGGCATAAAGCAGGTTTGTAATATAACAGGAACCGGCGCAACTTTCCTTAAACCTGGTGTTGTTGCATCTATTTGTAAAATGCTTTACCGTATATCGGTAAGGAATTGTTATAAGACTTTCTTCCAAAACACAGGTGACAGAGACTTTTTCATACAGCATGGAATGGTTAAGGAGGAGCATTGTGAAATGTTGCCGGGGTCGGGGTGTAACATAGAACAACATGCATTTAAGCCACTGCCTTCCACCGATCATATTAATTTTATATATATCGGAAGAGTAATGAAGCTAAAAGGTATTGATGAATACCTGGCATGTGCGAAAGCAATTCATGATAAATACCCCAATACAACATTTTTCATTGCTGGATGGAATGAAGAACCAGAGTATATGGCTAAGGTGGAGGACGCTCAAAAGGCTGGTTATATAGACTATTTGGGTTTTCGTAAGGATATAGATAGTTGGATTGAAAAATGTCATTGTACGATATTGGCATCTTATGGAGGTGAAGGTGTTCCTAATGTTTTGCTTGAATCTGCCGCTACAGGTCGTATATGTATAGCGTCAAATATTAACGGTTCAAGGGATGTTGTTGATGATGGTGTTACTGGATATCTTTTTGAGAAAGGTAATGCAGAAGGTTTAATCTCAAAAGTTGAGTGTTTTATAAAACTATCAGATGATGAGAAGCAAAAGATGGGCAAGGCTGGAAGAAAGAAAATTGAGGATGAATTTGATAGGAAATTTGTTGTAAGTAAGTACATGAGCGAGGTAAGTCAGGTGGGCTGTAGCTAATAATTCAAATTTTGATAATACCGTGTTGTTAAGGTACATATTGATTCTAGTGCTGCTGTTTATTATAGAGATATTGTATTTTAAAATAGCAGACAAATTTAACATAATTGACCGACCAAATGAAAGGTTCTCGCATTCTTCTATTGTATTAAGGGGAGGTGGTATCATATTCCCTCTTTCTGTTATTGTTTGGGAATTTTTTCAATGGGTTCATGGTGACTTGAATGGTAAGCACTCAATTGCTTTTTAGGCATTCAAATATATAATGGCTACCTTTGCGCCATGAATTCAAAAAGTGATTTATGGCAAGTAGCAATGATTTTGAGAAAATATGGGAAAGCTATCAAGAGGTTGTCAAGACCAAGGATATTTCGATAGTGGACTATTGCCAGCGCAATGGCATTGTCTATTCCCAGTTCCAA